>Ga0326727_10000211_pt1 | contig 253510 bp, 198 predicted proteins | sample MB2enrmetagenome_FD_207643 | JGI IMG/M metagenome (GOLD analysis project Ga0326727, IMG submission 207643) | Lab enriched peat soil microbial communities from McLean, Ithaca, NY, United States - MB29MY | ecosystem: Environmental > Terrestrial > Soil > Wetlands > Peat | place: USA: New York...
GAACGCTTTCCTCGAAGGCAGCGTCAGCGGAGCCCTCCGTAATCTCATACGGGCGTGACTTCAGGAGGAGCTTCAACAAAATATCGGCCGCGACAATCGCGCGCCACACTCCCCGCGTAAACAGCGTCGAAGACTCTCCGAAGTCGCTGTAACCTTTTTCGGTGCTGGGATGAAAGATCATCACTTCGGGATAGCCGATCTGCGTCAGGACGCTTTTCAGAAACGGCGCATATTGCCCGAAGCGGCACGGTCCGTGCCCCGTGACCATGAAGAACGCGGTTTTTTTCGGATCGAAGCCCGGCTGCTCCGCAATCTGCAGGAAATCTCCCAGCGTCACCTTCAGGGGGTAGCACTCATCCCCGCTGGAAACTTTTGCGCCGAGATCCAGCGTCCGCGCATTCGAGCGAGGCGTGACTTCCGCATCAATACCCAGCGAGCGCAGCACGGCCGCCACCGCCCGCGCGCCGCCTTCCACCATCCGCGGCACATATAGCTTTTTCCCGTAGAGCGGATGCGAGCGCGAAATCATACGCGAATTTATTACTGGGTGTTCGTGCATCGCAGCAGCCCCTTGCTGTCGAGATACGCTTCGCACCGTGTCAGGTACCCGGCATCATTGCCATGGCCGTCAAACTGAAGAACCAGGAACGGCACCTTGGCCACGTCCCGCAGGTAGTGTTTGATAAAGGAGTCCGGCCCGCACTTGAAGTTCGTGATGTAAATGATGTGCATGTTCGGGTGCTCGCCGGCGAAGCGCCCTGCCTCCAGGATGCGCCGGCCGGAATGCCAGAACATATTGGGGTGCAAATCGTCCGTGGCGTGCTCATCCAGTGGCAGAAAATCGAGCGGCAGGACATTCACGCCGTAGAGATCCCGCAATTTCCTGGGGATATCGCAATTCCCGTTGCGGTCATAAATGTTATAGGCGCGGCCGAGGAGCAGCACCGCGGGCTCGCCCGTGGCGCGCAGCGTGGCGCACGCTTTGTGGCCCTCCTCGATCAGGCGCTCGTTGAAGCGGGTTTGCGCGAAGTAGGCCGCATCCGCTGCCTGGTCGCTCTGCCGCCGGCCGATACCCAGACGCTCGAAGCATTGCGCAAGCTGGCGTTTCACATGCTTGCGCCCGGCCCGAAAATGGAGTGTGGGTGCAAGAAACTGGCCGGCGAAAGTCTCGAACTCCGGCGCGGAACGCACTACGTAGGGCAGCGTCTGGTTCCAGGGACAGAGGTGCGAAGCGACCGAGGATTCCGGCGCCTCCATGTCCATCACATTCGGCAGGAGCACAAAATCCACCGCAGGGCGCTCCTCCGTGCCGTGCAGCAAGGAGTGCACGTGCCCATGCGCGATCTGCACCGGGAAACACGGTTCCGCCAGGCTGAGTTCCGCGCCGCGCGTGGCAGTGCGCTGATCCGTCACGCCGGAGAGCACCACCTCGAGACCAATCCCCTTGAGGTAGGTTTGCCAGAAGGGGAAGCGGTCGTGGAAATACATCGCCTGCAGGACGCCCACGCGGAGTCTGCCAGTGGCCTCGCCAGCCGCCAGCTCGCGGTAGCCCTCGCGCAACAACCGGTCGTACAGCGTCATCAGGTCGTCAATCACCGGGCGCCGTTCGGTGCGCGCGCGCTTGCGGAATTTGTCGGAGCACTTGTCGCCCCAGTAGGTTTTGCGCCCCTCGACGGTAATCTCTTTCATGTCGCAATAGTTGGAGCAGGCTTTGCACACAAACTCGCGTGTTTCAAAGCTGGCGCGGTTCAGATCAAATCCACGGAACGTCGAAATCGACTCAGGGCGCTTCGTCAACGTCAGTGTGCCTACGGAAGCGCCCGCCGATGCTGCCGCCGCCGCGAAGGCTCCCACGTGCAGGCGCCCGTGCACGCGTTCTTTCGCGCGCATCACTTGCTGCGCGATCAGGGCCATGCCGATGGCCCCAATGATCCCGTTGTGCGGCGGAACGATGATGCGTTTCCCCAGCAACTGCGAAAACGCCGCCGCCACCGCATCGTTGTATGCCGTGCCTCCCTGAAAATAGATTACCTTGCCGATCTTGCGGTCGCGGACAACGCGGTTCAGATAGTTCATGGCCACCGAATACGCCAGGCCCGCCGCGAGATCGCCTACCCGGCTGCCGCGCGACATCCAACCGGTGACGTCGCGCTCCATGAACACGGTGCAACGCTCGCCGAGCCGCGCCGGGGCCGTCGAAGCCATGGCCTTCTCCGCGAATTCATCCTTGATCTGGATGTCCATGCGTTCGGCCTGTTCTTCAAGGAAAGAGCCCGTGCCCGCCGCACAGGCCTCGTTCATGGCGAAATCCACAACCACGCCATGGTCAATGGAAATAAATTTGGAATCCTGGCCGCCAATCTCGAAGATCGTGTCAACCTCGCCCGGTTCCTCACCTTCTTCCAGCGCGGAACCGGCACGGTTTTTCACGAGTTTCTCGTGCACGTAAATCGCGCCGGTCTTGTGCGCCGTGATTTCGTCGTTGACCGTGTCCGCGCCAACCAGCTCGCCAATGAGCTCGCGTCCGGAACCCGTGGTGCCCACGCCTCGCACCACAATCCGATCGCGGAACAGGCGATCGATTTCCTGCAGGCCATCTTGGACCACTTCAATAGGGCGGCCGGACGTTCGCAGGTAGATGCCGTGCAACAGGCGCCCTTCTTCATCGAGCAGCGCGAGATTCGTGCTTACCGAACCCACATCGATTCCCAGAAACGCGGAAATCTGTTCGCCGTTATTCGGAAGGGCTTCCGTACGCGAAGCTTCGGGATGATCGCGCAGCAACAGCACGTTCGCAAGGGACAACGGCGGAAGGTCGCGTTCCTTCTCCCCAGCAAGCTGCAAACGCGGCCGGAAGTGGCCATTGCTTTTCCCGCGCGCCGGATCGTCTTTCTGGCTGCGCTCCAGCAGCGCGCAGCCCATCGCGCCTATCCAGGCATATTCTTCCGGCACGAAAAGGCCTTCCGTTCCCAGACGAAACGCCTCCGCCAGTGCCTGCACCACACCGCGATTTTGCGACACCGCTCCAATCAGGGCGACCCGCGGCTTCACTGCTTTTCCGCGCACGATGTTGCTCTTAAAATTGCGCGACACCGCTTCGCACAGCCCCTTCAGCACCTCCTCCGTCGAGTAGCCTTTCTGCTGCGCGTGAATCATGTCGGACTTCGCGAAAACGGAGCAGCGTCCCGCGATCCGCGCCGCACATTTTGCCTGCGCGACCACATCTCCAATTTCTTCCACGCGATATTTCAGGCGCGAAGCTTGCTGGTCCAGGAACGACCCGGTTCCTGCCGCGCATTCGCCGCTGGTCGAATAGTCCGTAATGCCTGTCGCGTACGTGTGCGCGTTGGATCCGGTAGCCTGCTGCGGGTTGCCGTCTTCGGCCAGCCGCAAATATTTCGAGCTTTCGCCGCCAATCTCGAACACCGTGCGCACATCCGGATAGAGCCGGCCAACCGCGCAGGCAATGGCCTTGAACTCGTTTTCGGTGCTGGCGTTTAAGGCTTCCGCCACAAGCCGCCCGCCGGAACCTGTCACACGCATGCCGCGAATTTCCTCGTGCGGCAGCAAAGCTTGAAATTCGGCGAGAAGATCCTTGACCGTTTGGATGGGATTTCCGTACGTGCGGCGGTACCCCGAGAGCAGCACAGGCGCACCGCAGCGTTGCTCCGCGCCGTAGCTGGCCCTGAGAAAGTGCCCGTTGGAGTGAACAGGCGCGTTGCTTGCAGGTTCGCCCGGCACCCACACCGCTGCGAGCTTGGCGCTGACACTTCCGACATCCAAGCCAACGAAGAGAGCCATTGGCGATCCCCCCAAATGGTGCCGACGGCGTAGAACCGGAATGCCGTCACGGGAAAGAGAGCCGGCAGAAGGAACTAGACCGGGAGGGCCTAGTACTGCCGACGCTACATGATTATAGGGGACAACAATAGCACGTCACGGTCCAGCAGCGCGCAGGTAATCGAGTGTCGCCCTCTCGTCGAGAGAACGTGGTCCGTTGTAAGTAAATGAATTGCCAATGCTTGAAGGGCAGGAAAAGAATTGCCGCAGCCCATTCGGTGGAAATATCTTATTATTCGCAATACGGTTGAGTGAATTTCCAGACTCTGGTGAATTTGACGCATCTGGTTCCAGGACCAGTTTAGGGGGAGATCTCCGGGTAGGCGAAGAATTTTACTGAAAGCTGCGAACCGCCGTCGGTTCGTCCGTAAAGACATCAAACACGGTAAACAGCTTGGTGATCTGCAGGAGGTCGTGCACCTTCTTTGTCAGATGCAGCAACTTCAATTCACCCTCGCGGCTACGCACCGCGGTAAATCCGCTGACGAGCTCGCCGATGCCTGAGCTGTCGATGTAGTTGACGTCGCCCAGATTCAAGACGATCTTGTTGTGCCCGCTGTCGAGCAAATCGCGAATGGTCTTGCGGAGCAGCGCGCTGCCCTCGCCGAGCGCGATGCGCCCGCTGAGGTCCACAAGGGTGATGACCCCAACTTCACGCGTGGTAGCATACAAGGCTGGCATAATCGTTCCTACGCTTCCTGATGTGGTGTGGCATCCGAATTTGACGGCCTGAAATTGCCGTTGCCCGATGCGCTTTCCGGCAGCGGCAACTTTTTTGACATGATAATCTCGGCGCCGCCCGTACGTCCCGGCACGACGTCGAACTCATCCATGAAGGCGCGCATCAGAAATATCCCGCGTCCCGACGTGCTCAACAGATTCTCCTCCAACAGCGGGTCCGGCACATCGGCCAGCCGGAAACCTTTTCCCTCATCCATTACATGGATGACCATTTTTTCGCCGGTGAGGTCGATCCCCAAATGTATCTTCTTGTCTGGCTTTTCCTGGTTCCCATAGTGAAAGGCATTGATGACGCCTTCCCGCACGGACATGCCGATCCGGTAACACTCATCCTCAGCGAAGCCCGCCGCCTCCGCCACCCGCAGACACATTTCCTCTGCGAGATTCACGCTCTCGACTTGGGTGTCTAAGGTGACTTCCAGGTGTTTGGTGTCTGGCGCCATTCCCGGTCGGTGCTGCAGCCGCTCTCTGCACGAAAAAAGGCGTACTTACTCGTAACACACCGCCTAAACCCAAGTCAATGGAGCCTATGGCCCGGTAGTGGGGTCATACAACTTGACCAAATCATGGTACGTTTGCTCTTCTTTTCTGATAAGAAAAGAGACTACGATTTTCGGGGAGGACATAAATGACAAAGGCTGCCATAGAGTGTTATAAAGGACGTCATTACACTTTAGCAAGGAACGAAAGACGCTTATGCGCCAACCTACCACGGGCTGACAAGGATCAAGTGTGAATGTTGAAATGATTGCCTTCGGTGGATTTTTATACTCGATACCCTTTTACCTCCAATAAATAGGCAACCGTTGAAGATACCGTAGCAAAGCTATTGTCGAAAGAATAATAGCTAATCTTGTTATGGCCTGCAGAGCAGCTCAACGTAAGAGGGGCTCCGCCCTTCATCATCGGCGCTGCGCACACAGGGCATGTCATGGCCTTCCCGCCTTCAGCATTCACGTCCTAGCCCCCTATTTCCCGCCAGCCGCTTTGAGGGCAGCAACAATGGCTGGGTCTGAGGGGTCCGATCTTGCATACGTGAGCGCTGTCTCACCAAAACGATCTCTTGCATTCACGTCTGCATGCGCGGCGATCAGCATCTGAACTGCTTCCAAGTTGCGGGCTTGTACCGCAAAAATAAGTGCAGTGCCGGGAAAGAAGAAGTTGTCCGATTTGACATTCACATTGGCACCTGCCGCGATAAGAACTTTCATGCAGTCTATGAGTTCTTGGTTCTGTTGCCTGTGCTCCTCGCCGCGTCTAAGCCAATGTGCGGCCTCCATGAGCGGCGTTCGGCCGAGTGTCTTGTCCACCGGGTTCAAGTCCGCGCCAGCGGCAATAAGAGCCTTGGCGCAGTCTGCACAACCACAGTTCACAGCATAGGTGAGTGCCGTTTCGCCTTCCTTGTTCTTCGCGCTCACGTCTGCGTGGGCGGCGATCAGGGCAACCACGGTGCTGACTGGAGCATTGAGTACGGCTTTCATGAGCGCCGTCTCACCTTTGAAGTCCTTTGCGTTTACGTCTGCACCTGCGGCAATCAATGATCTTACATTATCCGAGTCCCCAGACTTCGCAGCCCGCAAGAGGGGCGTCATGCCGTCGGCACCATCCGGCCAGCCCAGGTGGCTGCTGATCGCGCGGCTTTGCGAAGGAGTCATATAGTACGTGGCCATGTCATTGGTCACTACTTGGCCCGAACTTTGGACCGCCTCCATCGTCTGTTTTCCTGTGAAATAATCGATTCCTCCGATGCCACTGCCAGCCATCGTCATTTGGATTGTGCCGAAATCCTTTGTAACTATCTTCCCGCTCTCTAATACTTTCGTAGCAAGTTCAATTCGCGCCGGTCTACCCTTGCTATCTCGACACTCGAAGCTGACGAGCCGTCCGTCTGGTGGGCTGGCAAAGGCGTAGGTAATTTTCGCAACACTAGCCGAACAGTTCAAATTGGCATCTTGAGCGTTCTGCGGAGTTTGATCCTCCGTAGATGGTGTCCGACCAGAAGTGGTGCCGGGAGCAGTGTCCGGCTTGGGCTGCTGAGCGGGTGTGCTCTGCAAGGTTCCTGCCGCCTTGTTTCTCTTACAGCCAACGGCAAACGCAAGTGCACACAAACATACCAACACCGACATCCACACTGCGTAACACCGTCTGGTCTGCCAGAAGCGGGGGGTACTCCACTGGATCATAAGAATATCCTTAAGCGGGGGACGCACTTAGTATACTGCTCCCTGTCAAACACACCTCTGTGAAAACAGACAAGCAATTGATCCATCAGGTTTACCACGTCGTAGAGGCGCCTCGCTGCAAGCAATGTGAAAAACACAGGGCGCGTCCGGTTCCTCCTGCCGCACGCTTTAGCTTCGCTGCTACGTCACTCTATGGCGGGTGGCAAACAGGTTGACGCCTGGGGCAAACTCTGCAAGCCGCATCCTTTGGCACTTGGTTTTTCACAGGGTGCGGTTTTTGACTTTTCTTATCCAGGGCAGCCGCGCCGCTATGCCCAGTAGTTACGATCCAGCGTGCGGTATTGGATGGCCTCGCTGAGGTGCTTCGCTTCGATATTTGCCGCACCGTCCAAATCCGCGATGGTCCGCGATACTTTCAAGATGCGGTCGTGGGCGCGCGCGGAAAGCCCCAACTTCACCACCGCATTCTCCAGCAATTTTTCTCCCTCGGGCGAAATCGCGCAGTGTTTGCGGATCATTTTCGGCGCCATTTGCGCGTTGCAATAGGTCTTTTTCTCTCCCTTAAATCTCTCCAATTGACGCGCCCCTGCCGCAATCACCCGCGCGCGCACCGCGGCGGAATCCTCCGAAGACGATGGCGCCCGCAATTCCTTGTACTTCACCGCCGGAACCTCGATGTGGATGTCGATGCGGTCCAGCAGCGGCCCGGAAATCTTGGAGACGTAGCGCTGGATCATGGGCGGCGTGCAGTGGCAATCGCGCGTGGGATCCCCAAAATAGCCGCAAGGGCACGGGTTCATCGCCGCTGCCAGCATGAACCGCGAGGGAAACGTCACCGATATAGCCGCCCGCGCGATTGTTACCCAGCCGTCTTCCAGTGGCTGCCGCATCACTTCCAGGACGTTGCGCTGGAACTCCGGCAGTTCGTCCAGAAACAGCACGCCGTTATGGCCAAGTGACACTTCCCCCGGCCGCGGCACCGCCCCGCCCCCGATCAATCCCGCATCGCTGATCGTGTGGTGGGGCGAGCGAAACGGCCGCGTCCCAATCAGCCCTTGGCTGTTTTCCAGCGTTCCTGCCACGCTGTGTATCCTTGTCGTTTCGATCGCTTCCTCGAGCGACATCGGCGGCAGGATCGTCGGGATGCGCTTGGCCAGCATCGTTTTCCCCGCGCCCGGCGGCCCGATAAATAAAATGTTGTGGCCGCCCGCGCACGCCACTTCCAGCGCCCGCTTGGCCGCCTGCTGCCCGTGCACATCCCGCAAGTCCACGGGATACTGCGCCGCCTCGCTTAACATCAGCCGCGCGTCCACCTTCACGGCCTGGAACGACTCCGGCGAATTCACCAGGTCCACTGCTTGCGGGAGCGACTTCAGAGCGTACACATCGATACCGTCCACCACCGCCGCTTCCCGCGCGTTTGTCTCCGGCACGGCCACGGCCGTCAGCCCGTTGTCCCGCGCGGTAATCGCCGCGGAGAGCGCACCTCGAACTGATCGCACGCCGCCATCCAGCGACAACTCGCCCAGGAACATCATCTTGTCCAGTATTTTCCCGAAGAATTGTCCCTGGCAGCCCGCCAGCCCCAGCGCCATCGGCAAATCGAACGCTGATCCCTCTTTCCGCAGGTCCGCCGGTGCTAGGTTGATGGTTACTCCCTGGCCATAGGGAAATTCGTACCCGCAATTGCGTAACGCGGACTTGATGCGCTCGCGGCTCTCTTTCACCGCGTTGTCCGGCAGGCCCACCACGTTGAAGTCCTGCATGCGCGCCGAGCCCACGTCCACCTCGACTTCCACGAGGTAGGCGTCAATCCCATACACCGACGCGCTGACGGTCTTGAAGAGCATGCTTTAACCGGAGGGACGTTCCAGCCTGAGCATATATTAATTATTAACGATATGCCAGCGGTACCCTGCAGCCGTTGCCGTCCACGCACAAATCGCTTCGCTTTATGAACATCGCGTTAATTCTGCTGTTCTTCTGGCACTTCCCCTCATCACTATTCCTTTACTCCATCCCTCCCCGCCCTTATAGTGAGCTTGTTCCTGTTTTCCCATCTCTTGCGAAAAGAGGTTGACCAATGGGTCTCATTGTCCTGGGAATTCTCGTTCTCCTGGTGATCTTCGGCATCGCGATGTACAACAGCCTGGTCCGGCTGAAGGTCAGTTGCGACGACGCCTGGGCGGACATCGATGTGCAGCTCAAGCGCCGCTATGATCTCATCCCCAATCTCGTGGAAACCGTGAAGGGTTACGCCGCCCACGAAAAGGGCACTTTTGAAGCCGTCACTAACGCGCGCAACCGCGCCATGACCGCCACCGGCCCCGCCGATAAGGCCGCGGCGGAAAACATGCTGACCGGTGCGCTGAAAAGCCTTTTCGCCCTCGCCGAGGCCTACCCGCAGCTCCGCGCCATTGAGAGCTTCACTTCGCTCCAGAAATCGCTCTCCGACATTGAGGACAACGTCCAGAACGCGCGGCGCTACTACAACGCCGTCGTTCGCGACCTCAACACCAAGATCCTGCAGTTCCCGACAAACATCATCGCGGGAATGCTGGGATTCAAGCAGCGCGAGTTCTTTGAAGTCTCTTCCGCCGCCGAGCGCGAAGCGCCCAAGGTCAGCTTCGGCAATCCGGCCGCGCCCACGGCCTGAGCCCCGCGAAAGTTCACACATGATCACGCCTGCCATGTTCCGTCCCCGTCCCTGCGCGCTCGCTCTGTTCCTCGTTCTCGTTTCGCCAGTATATTTGCTGGCGCAGGGCAAGCAGCTTCGCATCCAGAAGTTCGATTCGGAAATCGCGGTCACGCCCGACGCCAAAGTTGATGTCACCGAAAACATCACCTTCCAATTCAAGGGCGGTCCCTGGCACGGCGTCTACCGCACCATCCCCGTCGAATACGTCGGCCCCAGCGGCTTGAACTACAGCCTGTTTCTCGACGTCAAAAGCATCACTGACGGCAACGGCAACAAGCTGAAATTCGAGTCCAGCCGCGTTGCCCAAAATCGCAAGCTCAAGATTTATATTCCTGACGCTGACAATTCCACGCAAACGGTCATCATTGATTACGTCGTCAGCGACGCTTTACGCTTTTTCGACGACTACGACGAGTTCTATTGGAATGTGACCGGCGATCAATGGGAAATTCCCATAGACGCCGCCAGCGCGCACATCGTCCTTCCTCCCGGCGCCTCTGGAATTCGCGCCAATGTTTTCACCGGCTCGTTCCGCTCGAAGGGACGCGAGGCCGCCGCGGAAGTCGCTGGCACCGGCGTGGACGCCACCACCACCGCTCCTCTGGGCATTCACGAGGGCCTCACCGTCGCCGTCGCTTTCGACAAAGGCGTCGTCCACGAGCCCACTGCGGCTGACACATTTTTCCTCTACCTCCGCAGCAATTGGGCGTTCTTCCTGCCCATCGTCGCTTTCGTCCTGATGTTCTGGTTGTGGTGGACCAAGGGACGCGATCCGCGCCTTCGGCCCATCACCGCGCAATATGAACCGCCCGATAAGCTCACTCCGGGCGAAGTCGGCACGCTGGTGGATAATTCCGTAGTTATGCGGGACATTACGGCTTCCATCGTCGATCTTGCCGTGCGCGGCTATCTGGTCATCGAAGAGCAGCAGAAAGACCATTTGCTGGGCCTGACCCACAGCAAGGAATACGTCTTCCATCTCAAGAAATCCCAAGCCGAGTGGAATACCCTGCAACCTCACGAGCAGGCGCTTCTCAGCGGACTTTTTTCTGGCGGCAATGCCGGCGATTCCGTCTCCCTTTCCGAACTGCACAATCGCTTCTACACCAGCCTTCCCGGCATCAAGAGCGACATCTTCGCCTCCCTCGTCGGTCGCGGCTATTACAACCGCCGCCCGGACAGCGTGCGCTCCGGCTATCTCGGCTTCGGCGTCGTCATGGGCGTGATTCTCATCTTCGGCGGGAATGCCATCGCCCGCAGCATGGGCATGGCCCCGACTTCATTCATTGTTGCCGGCATTTTGACGGGCGCCATCATCTGCGGCTTTGGCTGGTTCATGCCCGCGCACACGCAAATTGGCGCTCGCGCTCTTGAGGGCGTTCTGGGTTTCGAGGATTTCCTGAATCATGTCGAGGCCGACCGCTTCAATCGGACCAGCAAAACGCCGGAAATGTTTGAGAAGTTTCTGCCCTTTGCCATGGCGCTCGGCGTCGAGAAAAACTGGAGCAACGCCTTCAAAGACATTTATACCCAGCCGCCGCAGTGGTACCAGGGTAACTTCGGCCCGGGCTTCTACCCTTATATGTTTGTGGGCAGCTTGAATTCGATGTCTTCGCTCGCCGGTACCGCCATGGCCTCCGCACCGCGCAGTTCGGGAGGCTCCGGCTTCGGCGGCGGTGGCGGCTTCTCAGGCGGGGGCTTCGGCGGCGGCGGTGGCGGCGGCTTCTAATCTCCGCACGCGACTCTGTCGCCCAATAAGTCAGAAGCGCTTCAAACCGCCGTTGGCGTCTCCTCGGCTGAGTCTCTTCGCGGCGCTAAGAAACGAAACTTGATCGTCTGTTCCCGCCGGCGTTCTTCTTCCATGTGCCGGGTTCGCGCCTTCAGCAGATCAGCTAGTGAGACCATGCCCAGCAGCTTGCCCGTCTCTCTTTCCACCACGGGCAACCGCGTCACACCGTCTTCTGCCATGCGGTACACCACCGCGCGCAGCGGCTCGTCTGGAAACGCCTCGAAAGGCTCCCCTCTCACCATCTCACCGACCTTCTGCTCAAGCGCACCATCGCCGCCTTCCTTCGGTTCGCGCAATTCTCTCAGCGTCAACGCTCCCCGCAGGATCCCACCCGGATCCACCACTGGCACCAACTCCTGCCCCGGTTTGTGATTGCTCGCCAGCGTTGCCTGAGCCTCCCGCAGCGTGCTGCCGGCCTGCAGCGCCACAATGTCCGTGCGCATCACTTCGCGCACGTACAGCAATTCCAGCGGATCCACGGCGTATTCCCGGCTAAGGTGGTAGCCGCGCCGCGCCACTTTCTCCGTCAGGATGGATCGCCGCAGCGTAAGCACCGTGAAACCGTGCGCGATCACGCTCCCCACCAGCAGTGGCAGGAACACGTTGGCATCGTGCGTCAACTCAAACGCAAACACCACACTTGTGAACGGCGACCGCATGGTGCCGCCTAAAATCGCGCCCATGCTGATCAATGGCCAGAAGCCCACCCCCTCGTTTGGCAGGAACATCGCCTCCAGTCCGCCCAGCGCTCCGCCCATCATCAGCAATGGCGCCAGCACGCCCCCCGAGGTGCCCGACCCCAGCGACACCGCCCAGATAAACCATTTCACCAGCAGAACACCGAGGATGACGCTCGTCGTTACGTTTCCCTGCAGCAACGCGCCGATCGTGTCGTAACCCACGCCCAGCGCCTGCGGAAAAATCAATCCGCCCAAACCAATCGCCAGCCCGCCCAGTGCAGGCCACCACATCCAGTGGATTCTCAGCTTCTGAAACGCGTCTTCGGCCGCGTAAACGGAAAGCGTCAGCAATGCAGACAATCCCCCGGCCAGAATTCCCACCAGCGCGCAACCCAGCAGGCCTTTCGGCCCGATGAACAGCGGGTGTTCCGGCACGGGAAATAGCGGCCCAAATCCCAGGATGTATCGCCTCGCCACCGCCGCCACCGCGCTCGCCAACGCCACGGGAATCAGGCTCCGTGGCTTCCATTCGAACAGCAGCAACTCCACCGCCAGCAGTACCGCGGCCACCGGCGAAGCAAACGTCGCGGACATTCCCCCCGCCGCGCCTGCCACCAGCAGCGTTTTCCGTTCCGCAGCGGTCAGGTGAAACAGTTGCGCGATCATTGAACCAAACGCGCCGCCCGTCATGATGATCGGGCCTTCCGCGCCAAACGGTCCGCCCGACCCGATCGAAATCGCAGACGACAGCGGCTTCAACAGCGCGACTTTCGGTTCCACCTGGCTCCCGTTGATCAGAATCGCTTCGATGGCCTCTGGTATGCCATGTCCACGGATTCGCTCGGAGCCGTATCGCGCCATCAATCCAATAATCAACGCGCCGCCAATCGGCACCAGCACGCTGAACACGCCCAGGTGATTCCCTGCCGGCGAAATCATCGCCATGTTCCACCGGCCAAAATAAAACAGGTTTGTGAACAGCCCGATCAGGCGCAGCAGCGCCAGCGCCACAAACGCGCACAACACGCCAATCACCATCGCCAGCAGCGAAATGGGAATCACGCGCAGTGTCGTGGTGAAATCGCCCAGTTCTTCATTGCGCTCGCGCCGGCGCAGTCGTGCGCTGCCGGGAGACAATTCCGCTTCCATTGCCTTCGTCACCTTGCCCTCAATTGTGCCTGGTTGATTTCTTCGCCCTTCGCCGCTTACGTCCCGCTCGCTTGCCCTCCAGCAGCGCATCAATGGCTTCTACCAGCGCCCGGCCATTCGCTCGCAGCTCGATGATGCGCTGCTCCACCACTTGCTCAAGCAGCTTCTCCCCGCGCGGTTGCAGCGACACCAGCACTTGCCGCCGGTCTTCACGGTCTCGTGTCCGCCGCACGTAGCCCCGCGCTTCCATGCGGTCAATCAGTTCCACCGTGCTGTGATGGCGAAGCGAAAGCCGCTCCGCCAGCGGCCGGATCGTGGCTTCTTGTCCCTCCGGCAATCCCCGGATCGCCAGCAGCAACAGGTACTGCTGCGGCTCAAGTCCCGCCTGCAGCGCCGTGGTGTCGCCTTCCTGCAGGAACCGCCGTATGCGGTAGCGCAACTCCGCCAACGCCCGGTATTCCCCGTCTGTAATTTTCGCAGCCATAATTTCATTCTATCGCATCACGATATATGTTTCCACCCGCCTCATTTTCCAGTAGTCGTGTCATTTGGCCCAACTCTTGAGTCTGGTCCCCCCTTGGAGCCAATATCCGGGTTGTGGCAAACGGCAAGGCAAACGCCATCGGCAAGGCACCCGCGGCACCTTCCTTCCGATGATGGTTCTGGGGACAATTCTTCGATCTTCTGTGGTCCCAAGGAAGATACTTCTGCGCGACTTTGGCCGTGGTACGATGCGTTTAGTTTACAACTTCCGTGGTACGAAGCTTCGCAGGTCAGCTAACTATAGCCAGCGCCCAACATCAGGGACAATCGCCCAATGCCTACCACAACATCTCCTAATCGTTTGTTGCAGTTCGCGGCCGTTGCGATCATCGGCATCTTTGTCCTCGGCTTTGTGTTCTCTCCGGTGGGGGCATGGACTGGCCCAATCTTAGGCGCATGGTTCATAGGCACGCAGAAACCGTGGCGCGGATTTCTGTTGCTTGCAGGCATCAATTTCATTTTGAGTTTGCTTTCGAATTGGCGCGGGTCTCCACTGAGTGGAATTGAGTATGCCGGTTGGACGATGCTGGCTGCCGTCCTCAGCGTTCTGCCCTTTCTTCTCTATCGGCTAACGAGCCAGCCCCGGCAAGGTTTTCTGTCAACACTTTCCCTGCCGTTTTGGGGCGTAGTCTTTCAGATGCTGGGGCAACTGCTCCTGCCAGCCAGCATATTCAATCACTACTCCCTTGCGCAGACGCAATCTGCGTTCTCCCCTTTGCCGCGCATCGCCGCAATCCTGGGGACAGGCGCAATTTCGTTTCTCATCTATTGGTTCGCGGCAGTAATCCATTGGATGTGGAACCAGGAATTCCGGGGTAAGAAGATCGCTACGGGCGCAAGCATTTTCGGCGCGGTATGCGTCCTTGTCTTGGGCTATGGCTTGTTCGTGCGGATAGTCCATCCTGTTGCACCTCATGTCCTGCTAACGAGTTCAGCTTTTGCTTGGATCTGTTTTGTTGGAGGCTTGATTTTAAGCGCGTGGAGTTTCATTTGGCCTGACACACGGCGCGAGATATGGGCCGATAAAGCAGACACCGTCGCCCTCTTGCGAAGTCCATACACGGGAGATTTTCTGCATGTAGTCAGCGAAGACGGTCATGAGGCTTTGGTCAGCCAGTCAGGCGAACGCTTTCCGGTTCGCAACGGTATCCCCGTCTTTTTAGAGCCGGAAAAGCTCACCGGTTCCAACCAGAAATACAACCGGCTCTATGAAACCATCGGCGGGTTTTATGATGACATCCAGAGGGTGGCGTGCGCTTTACGGGGCTTCAGTCCAGGCCAATACCTTTGGGGTTATCTACGCTTCCTGGAAATCCACCCCGGTGATTCCGTGCTGGAAACATCCGTGGGCACCGGTCTCAACTACAAATACCTGCCGCGTGGTGTAAAACTGTTCGGGCTTGACCTCTCCGCGGAAATGCTGGCGAATTGCCAGGCCAATCTGCGCCGCTGGGAGATGCACGCCGATCTTTTCCTCGGAAATGCCGAGGATCTGCCATTTGCCGATGACAGTTTTGACGTTGTGTTTCACGTGGGAGGCATCAACTTCTTTAATGACCGGGCAAAAGCGATCCAGGAGATGATCCGTGTTGCGAAGCCAGCAAGCCGCCTGCTGATTGCCGATGAGACCGAAGAGCATGTGAAGAGCACCTATGAACGAAGTCCCCTCATCGGCCGATTTTTTAAGAACCGCAAGGAAGCTGTCGCTGCTCCAATCGATCTCGTACCCCCGGAGATGCGGGAAATACATCTGGAGATGCTGCGGGATGGGCGATTCTATGCCCTCACATTTCGCAAACCCTCTTCAGCGACGCCGAATCTCGCAAACTCGCATTTCCGATGAGCTATGGTTTTGCCAGCCACTCAGACATACCAGCATGCTGTCATCCTGAGTGACGCGTAGTTTGCGTCGCGAAGGATCTCAACCAACACAACGTACACAGTTTTGAAGTTGAGGTCAGATTGTCTCAGGATGACAGATTGCTCCGCTGTCTGCTTGGCGAGTGAGCCTCGGCATTCAGCCTAAAATTGTTTCCGGAACGCCTTCTGAGTTTTGTAATGCTCGTAGCCGTGCCGCTCGTAAAATCCGTGCGCGCGTTCCCGGAGCACGTTCGACCTTACGGACATCCCCTTGCACTGTTTCTTCCGCGCCCATGCTTCCGCCGCCTGCAGCAGGCGCCAACCCGCTCCCCGGCTGCGGACTCGTTCGTCCACCACCAACCCATTCAACTCGGCGCGCCGTTCCACTTCCAGCAACGGCGTCACGCTCACGTGCGCCCAACCCACCACCCCATTCGCGCTCGTCTCCGCCACGAAGCACGCCCCGTTCTCCTGCCGCAGCGCCAACTTCAACCTTCCGGCCATTGCGCGCGCCGTCGTGGGATAGCCGAGTTGGCCGGACAACTCCGCGATGCGTGCCGCATCGGCTTGGCGCGCCCGCCGGATCTTCACGGCATTCTCCTTCATCGGCATCGCTCTTCACGAGGCCTTGCGGCGCAATCTCGTTTGCACGGCCTCACTCCGCAACTCCCTCAGGGCATCCGCCGCGATCCACCGCGCCGACTGCGTGTCCTGGCTGCGAATCCGCTCGGCGCTCGCGATCGCCGCCTGGTTCAACCGCAGGTTCCGCTTACCGATGTTGCGCAAAGCCCAATTCACGGCCTTGCGCACGAAATTGCGGGCGTCCCAGGCTTCGCGTTCGATCGTTTTGAGGAACTTCTTGTAAATGGCATCCGCCGCGCGTTTGTCATGCACCGCCAGAAATGCCGCCAGTGCGAATCCCGCGCGCTTCTCAAACTCTTTCTTCCGCAGCGTCCATTCGAACGCCTTCTTCCAGGCCGGCACCGCAAATACAAACAGATGGCAGCAGGTGCCGTCGCAGACGTCCCAGTTGTCAAAATCCCTCACCCAGTGTTCCATCTGGTTTGCGTTAACCTTCTCCGCCTCCGAGATCAAAACTCCCAGAATTCGCGCGTCGTGAATTCCCGTGCTCCACAACTCCATTCCCAGTTGGTGATTGTTTCCAATCTTCTTGGCGATCTCATCCAGCTTTGGCTTGGATACGCCAAACACTTTTCTTGCCCGTATGCCGAACCGCGCCATGCCCTCGACGTTTTTCTTCTTGCCGAGGCGTTTCAATGCCGCTACGGCCCTTGCGGCAGTCCACTTCGCCTCTGCCCGGGCCAATTTCCGACTCCGGCTAGAAAGTCTTGTCCGAATCGATGAGGATTGTAACTGGTCCTTCATTCACCAGCTCCACCGACATCATCGCTTGAAAGACACCCGTGGCCACGTTCACGCCCAGCCCGCGCAACGCTTCGCAAAACTCTTCATACAATTTTTTCGCCAGCTCCGGCGGCGCCGCTGAGATGAAACTTGGCCGCCGCTGTCCCCGCGCATCGCCGTAAAGCGTGAACTGCGACACGACCAGCGCCTCGCCTTTCACGTCCAGCAGCGAACGGTTCATCTTCCCCTGCTCGTCCTCGAAGATCCGCAGGTTGCTCGCCTTTTCCGCCATTGCCGCCGCGATGGCCGAGGTGTCTTCCTTGCCTACGCCAAGCAGGATCACAAGCCCCGCACCAATTTCTCCGGTGACGCGGCCTTCCACGGTCACCTGCGCCCGGCTCACCCTCTGCACTACCATGCGCATGTTTCTCTCGTACGGGTGCAGCACTTTTCCCCTGCTTGCCCTGAGCCCCGAAGGGAGCTTCGAAGGGGCTGCACGCCAGTCGCCTCGAATTCTAGCTCCGTCCGCTCACTTTTATTTTTTCGCTTCCTGCTTCGCCGACTTCCTTGGCAGCATCTCCGGCAATTGCGCCACGTTGTAGCCAAACACCGCCAGCACTTCCACGCCCTGCGTCAATTCATCCCATCTCACGCGATCCAGCGTATCCGCCTGCGAGTGGTGCGTCTTGTCGTAGTCCGCCGGATCCTGCACGCACCAGAAGCCCGGGACGCCCGCCTCATCAAACGATACGTGGTCCGATCCTCCTTCGCTGCGCAGCGTGGGTTCCATGATTCCCGCGGTCTCCGCCAGGGGATACACAACGCGGTCGATCGTCTCCCGCACGTTGTAATTGCCCATCAATCCGATCGTGAGCACCTTTCCTGTGCCCGTGTCGTGTATTAACACCCCGGAAATTTTGGGAAGTTCGTCCTTGTGCGCCGCTACATACGCCCGGGAGCCGTTCAAGCCCTGCTCCTCGCCCGTGAACAGCACGAAACGGATGGTGCGCTTCGGCTTCACGCCCAGTTTCTGTAGGGCGCGCGCCGCTTCCAGCACGGCCATCGATCCCGTGCCGTTGTCCGTCGCACCGGTTCCCAGATCCCACGAGTCCAGATGCGCGCCCAGGATCACCACCTCGTCGGGCTTCTCCGTTCCGGGGATTTCCGCCACGGTGTTGTACACCTCGACGGGTTTCCCGCTGAGCGTGCCTTGGATGTTCACCTCCATCTGCACGGGTCCGGCCGCTTGCAACTGCCAGAGCAGCAAGTAGTCCTCGCGCGCCAGAAATGCCGCCGGCAGCGCTACCGACTGATATTCCCGGCTGAGCGTGGTCATGTTCAGCAGGCCGTACATCTTATCCGAGCCCAGCAGCAGCGCCACCGCCCTTTCATCCTGGAGCATCTTTATGGTTGCCCTTCTCGTTGCCGCATACGCCCGGTAATCGAAGGGCTTGTCTTCCTTCGCATGCATTACCGGTATAGTCCCTTCTCCCCATGGCGTCAGCATTGGGTCTATGGGCGGCTCCATTTCGCGCGGCTTTCCCAGTAGCACGATCTTTCCGCCCAGCTTCCCCTTGTACTTCTCCAGGTCCTCCGGTTTTTCCACGTCGATCGTGGCCAATTCACCCTTCACCGTTCCATCCGTGCTCGGCGACCATCCCACTGTCGCCAGCGTCAACTCGTGCAGCGCCGGTGACGTCACCCGCCCGCTCGCTGGCCCCCGCGTCCATGAATTCGCGATGCTCCACGATTCCAGGTGCGCATTCTCCAGCCCCAGCGCGCGGAATTGTTCTTGTGTCCAATGACTCGCCCGGTCCACTTGCGGCGATCCCGTGAGTCTCGGCCCGATCTGCGTCGTCAGGAACGTCAAGTCGGACTTGAGCTGCTCTTTATCCGCTTTCACTTGTTCCACGATCTTTTTATCCATCTCCGCTGTTGGATTGGCTTTCGCCCGTTCTTCCATCGGCGTTTCGGTTTTCGCTGCTTCTGCCGGTGTGGGAGGTGGCAAAGGCCTCCGCGGCATCATTCCCGGCAACTCCGCGGTGTTGTAAGCCCACGCGGCCAACACCTGCGCTCCTTGGACCAAGCCGTCCTTCCACACTTTGTCGAACGTGTCCGATTGGCTGTGATGCGTCTGCGGATATTCCGCAAGGTCCTGTGCGCACCAGAAACCCGGCACCCCCGCCTCGTCGAACGATAAGCTGTCCGTGCCGTATTCCCGTGCCATGGTTGGCTCTAGCAAACGCAGCTCATGCAGCGGCGCAATCACCTGGTCCACGGTTTCCCGCGCTTGATAGTCATCATGCAATCCCAGGGCCAGCACGCGGCCCGTTCCGCTATCGTGAATCAGCGCCGCCGAAATATTGTTCAGTTCGTTCTTGTGCGCCTTCACGTACTCTTTCGACCCAATCAGTCCTTCCTCCTCGCCTGTGAACAATACAAACCGGATGGTCCGTTTCGGCTTCACATTAAGCTTTGCCAGCGCGCGCGCCGCTTCCAGCACCGCCATCGAGCCCGTTCCGTTGTCCGTCGTTCCCGTTGCCAAATCCCAGGAATCCAAGTGCCCGCCGAGGATCACCACTTCGTCCGGCTTCTCTGTCCCCTTCAATTCCGCAACCGTGTTGTAAACTTTCACGGGCTTCTTGCTCACCGTGTTCTTGATGTCCAGTTCCACTTCCATCGGACCCTTCTTCAGCATCCGGAATATCATCCGGTAGCCTTCCCCGGTCACAAACGCCGAGGGCAGCGGTCCCAATTCGAACGGCACCGTGGTGCCATCCGTCATAGTGAGCAATCCGTGGGGTTTTCCAGAATCGCGCAGCAGCGCAACGGCCCCCTCTTCCACCAGGAACTTCGTCTGTGCGCGGATGTTGGCCAGATATTTTTCATACCAGTCGGCTGCGACGGGCTGCCCTACCGGTGCCGGCGGTTCCTCCATCGGGTGATAGATTTCCGCGTACCGGTCGATGGGTTTTGGCGGCGAAAGCGGTCGCGGCTCCTGCATGATCACAATCGCTCCCTTCAGTTTCCCCTTGAATTTCGCGAAATCTTCCGGCTTCTTCGCATCGAAATACACCACAGGACCGTGCACCGTGCCCTTCGTATTCGGCGCCCACGCAGCGGAGGCAATCGTCAGCGGATGTTCCGTCGGCGCCACGATCCGCGCCGTTGCCGTCCCCCGCACCCAGGCGTGCGCAATCGAGTACGCCTCCAGGTGCACGTTCGTCAGCCCGTACTTCTGGAACATCTCCACGGTCCAGTCGTTCGCCTGCTTCAGTTGTGCTGTGCCCGTTAATCTCGCGCCGATGCGGTCAGACAAATACTCTAGGTTGTCCATCACTTCGCTGTGGTCCCGGATTTCGCTCAGGATTTGCTGGTCTGTCGCCGCCAAAGGACCTGCGTCGTCCCCCGCCGCCCGTGCCGTCCACACGCGCATCCCGGCCAGCACCAGCAGCAGTCCCACCACAACCAACGTCTTCCGATTTATCCTCATGCTTATCCCCCTAACAGGTTGTTGAAAAACCACGAATTCGTCATTCCGAACGGAGTCTGCGAAGTGAGGTACGGTTTTCCATCGCACGTTTTTTGTGCGATGAATCTCTCTTTTCTTGGCATTTTGATCAAAGAGGGATTCCTCGCTTCGCTCGGAATGACGGCAAAACGCATTTTTCAGCAGTCTCCTAAACCTTTCATTCGCGAAACTCTCACCAACACCCGGCTCTCATCTCGGTCTCCCGCTCGCGTGTCTTCTTCCACTTCGTGGCGCCTTCTGGCACTGCGGACAAAAATAGCTGCTGCGCCCCGCCACGATCACGCGTTGAATCCGCGTCTTGCAGCGAAAGCAAGGTTTCCCTTCTCGTCCATACGCCCGATGATGCCGCTGATATTCTCCCGGTTGGCCTTCCGCGTCAACAAAGTCCGCGATCGAGGATCCCCGCATCACAATCGCCCGCTCCAGGATGCCTCGCAGCGCGCGGTACAGTTCCTTCACCTGCTCTTTCCGCAACCCCACTCCCAGCCGCTTCGGATGAATCCTTGCTTTCCACAAGCTCTCATCGGCGTAAATATTCCCCACGCCGCGCAAAACCCGCTGATCCAGCAATAGCGTCTTGATTCTCGCGCGCTTTCCACGGATTCTCGCCGTGAACTCCTCCAGCCCCGCCTCCAGCGGATCAGCGCCGAATCGCCGCAACTCTTCCTGCAACGATTCGCCCGCAAGGTACGCCATCCGGCCAAATCGCCGCGGGTCGATGTAGCGCAATTCGCGCCCATCGTCCAGCAGCGCCACCACGTGCGTATGCTTCGCGTGCGGTTCGCCCGTCGGCTGCGGCCTGAGCATGCCGGTCATACCCAGGTGGACCAGCAGCGCGGATTCGCGGTCCGTTCCTCCTGCATCTTCCTTCTGCGTCAGCCGCAGCAGCAGGAATTTGCCGTAACGCATCACGCTGCGAATCGCGCGTCCCGGCAATTCCTTTTCAATCTCCTCCGGATTGTCAATGAAATTGGTTTTCCCAAAGGTGATGCTCAAGATTCGCCGGCCCGCGATTTGCCGCTGCAAGCCCCGCGCCACGGTTTCGACTTCAGGAAGTTCCGGCATCGTCCTCTCAATCGTTCAAGCTATCACACGGCGCTCACAAAGTGTCTTTCGCCGCTCGCCACTCAATCGTGATACATTTCGTTCTTTGGAGGTCCCTGTGCCCAGCTCTCGTTTCCGTTTTTTCCTGCTGCTCGTTCTCGTTTTTGCTCTTGGCTCTCCCGCTTTCGCCGGCAAACACGAAACCGGTTTCCTTGACCGCAGCCTTTCTCTCCATGGCGCCATTTACAAGTATCAGGTCTTCGTGCCGGACAATTGGTCCCCCAACCAGAAATGGCCCATGATCCTCTTCCTTCACGGCGCCGGCGAACGCGGCACCGATGGCCTCATACAAACCCAGGTCGGCATCGCCACGGCCATCCGCAACGACCGCTCGCGTTTCCCCGCCATCGTGGTCATGCCGCAATGTTTGAGGGAACATAGTTGGAACAAGCCGGACATGGAAGAGGTCGCGCTTGCCGCTCTCGCCGCCGCCTCCAGAGAATTCAAGGGCGATCGCAAGCGCAACTATCTCACCGGACTTTCCATGGGTGGCTACGGCACCTGGGCGCTCGCCGCAGCGTATCCCAACAAGTTTGCCGCGATCGTGCCCATCTGTGGCGGAATCCTTCTCCCCGATGACTCCCGCAAACAGCCCGATTCCGACCGCATTCCCTATCTCGAAGCTGCAAAGAAAATCGGCACGAAGCTCCCCATCTGGGTTTTCCATGGTGATGCGGACCCGGCCGTTCCCGTCGCCGAGTCGCGTCTCATGGTCGAGGCTCTCAAAGCAGCCGGCGCCAATGTTCGTTACACCGAATATCCCGGCGTTGGCCACAACTCCTGGGACAAAGCCTACGCCGACCCCGAGCTCATGACCTGGCTACTCTCTAAGTCCTTGTAGCGCGGCTCTGAGTTCTTCCGATATCTGATCGCTGATATCTGATAACCGTCCGCCCACTCCGACCTATTTCTTGTGGTAGTCGGGATACGGCGGATGGTCCGGAATCACCACGGGATTCTTCTTCAGCGCCTCTAGCGTCACTTGCACCGCCTTCTCCAGTTGCGCATCGTGGCCTGCCGCCACCGACGCCGGGTCATTTTCCACTTCGATATCCGGCGCGACCCCGTGATTTTCCACTTCCCATTGTCCGTGCAGCCCGTAAAGCGCCATTCGCGGGGCCATTACACCACCGCCATCAAGCAGCGGCGGATACCCGCCTATGCCCACGAGCCCGCCCCACGTCCGCGTGCCCACCAGCGGCCCCAGCTTGTCCTGACGGAACATCCACGGCAGCGCGTCCCCACCAGATCCGCTCATTTCGTTGATGATCATTGTCTTCGGCCCATAGATTTGTGCCATCGGGGAGCAGTATTTCTCTCCCTCGCGCGATGTCACGCAGTTCCGCAGCGGCCTTCCAAGCAGATCCACGATGTAGTCCGCGATCGCGCCTCCGTGGTTATAGCGCTCGTCAATGATCGCTCCTTGCTTGTCTTCTTGCGCCATGTAGAAACGGTTGAAGTTTACGTACCCGCCGTTCGCCGTGTCCGGTACGTGCACGTACGCTAGCTTTCCTCCGCTCAACTCGTCCACTTTCCTCCGGTTGTCCTCCTCCCACGCGCGGTTCCGCAGGTCGAACTCGTTGTCCACCGGTACCACCGTCACTTCCCGCGAATCCTTTCCGTCCGCCGCCGCGGCCACCTTGATCTTGATCTGCTTCCCCGCGGTGTTTTCAAAGAAGCTGTAAACTTCTTCTGGTGCCTTCACATCTCTTCCGTTCACTTCGATCAGGTAATCGCCCACCTTCACATCCACGCCCGGCTGGGTCAGTGGTGCCCGCAAATTGGGGTTCCAGTTTTCGCCGTTGAAGATTCGCGCAAACCGGTATCTGCCGTTTTCCACCTTGTAATCCGCACCCAGCAGCCCGCCTTTCACTTTCGGCGCCTCCGGCACATCTCCGCCAAAAATGAACATGTGCCCCACCGTCAGTTCACCTAACATCTCCACGAACAGGTGGTTCAAATCGCCTCGTCCTCCCACGCCGCTTAAGTACGTCACGTACTTCTTCTCCGCCTCCACAAGATTCAAGCCGTGGAAATTCGGCGCGTAGAAAAAGTCTCGCTCGATGCGCCACACCTCGTGGTACATCTGGTTCCATTCCGCTCGCGGATCGACGTACACTTCCATCCCGTCGAGCTTCAGTTGCCCTTCGCCTGGCTTCGGCGCCGCCGCCGTCGCGGCAATAAACCACTGCCCGCCCTGCGGTGGCCCTTGCCGGTACAGCACTTTCTCGCCGTTCGCGGAAAGCGAAAATTCGCTGATCCCGCTCACGAACGGCTCCGTCTTCCGCGTGCTCAAATCAAATTTCGACACGCTCGCCAGCGTTGGCCCGTCCAGCGACGGAATCGAAGGAATCTCCCCCAGGAATAGGATCCCGGTCTTCCCTGCATCCATACCCACGTAGTTCGCCGCCTTGATCGGCAACGCCACAATCCGCTGCCCGATTCCTTCGAAGTCGATCGTGACCTTCACCTCTTCTTCTTTCTTGTCCTTGTCCCCCTCCTTCGCTTTGTCATTGTCTTTATCCTTGCCCTTCTCTTTGTCCGCTTCCTTGCCCTTCTCTTCGCTCTTCTTGTCCCCGATCTTCTCGTCGTCGCTTTGCGGCTCCACCGGATTCGCATCGGTCTTCTTTAGCACGATGGCATACACGCTTCGTGATACCGGCCGCTGGAACCCCGATAGGTCCAAAAAGCTCAGGCCCAGCCCTTCATCCGTACTCGCCGTAAAGTAAAGATACTTCCCGTCGCGGTCGAAAACGGGAAACGCAACGTCGCTCAACCCATCCGTCAATTGCGTGCTTTTACCGCTCTCCACCGAATACACATTGACGGCGCGATAGTGGTTCGGCAAAAACTTCGCGTAGGTTATCCATTTGCTGTCCGGCGACCACTCTTGGCTAAAGGATGGGCCCACATCGAACAAATTCGTCGTCACCTTTACCGGTATGCCCTTCTCGATGTCCACGTACCACAGGTTCAGCCGCTTGTCGGAGTAGGCGATTTTCTTGCTGTCCGGCGACCACGTCGGAGCATAGAAGAACGACGGCGGTGTTCCCAGGTTGATTTTCTTTACTTCTCCCAACCCGGATTGATCCACCAGGTGCAACGCATATTCACCCGACTCGTCGGAAAAAAACGCGATCCACTTGCCATCCGGCGACCACGCCGGGTCGCGTTCCGCCACTGCCGTGGTCCGCGTCAGGTTGCGCACGTCGCCCCTTTCCGCGGGCACCGTCAGAATCTCTCCTCTTGCTTCGAACACCGCGCGCGCTCCTGTCGGCGAAATGCCCGCGCTTTGAATCTTGTCCGCCACTTTCGTCCAGTGCGGCCGCGTCGCCGGCAAATCTCCCGCAATTTGAATGCTCACTCGCCGTGTCTTGCCACTCTGTGGGTCGAAGATATAAACTCCGCCAAATTGCTCGTACACCAACGCATCCGGCCCCGCGGAAAGCGACTTAAAATCCAGCCCTTTGTTCTTGATCACCTGTTTCACGGTTTTTGCCTTCGTGTCATAGGCAAACAGCGTCACCGCTCCATCCCGGTCGGACAAGAAGTACACCGTATCCTTGAACCACACAGGATACGAATCGTTGGAGTTGTCCCGTGGCACTCGTTCCAGTCGCAGGTCGCTCAATCTCACAATGTAGATCGGCGTCGTTTGGCCGCCGCGGTATCGCTTCCACGCTTCCTGCCATTGGATGTTCGGCACGTACGCCATTTGCGTCCCGTCGGGAGAGTAGCTTCCTTCGGACGCCCGCCACATCGGCAATGCTTCCGGCACTCCGCCTTCCTTCGGTACGGTATAAAACTTCACAAAATCCGCGTACCTCTCGCGTTCTGACGCAAACAGCACCCGTTTCCCGTCCGGCGTCCAACCTACGGCATCGTCCTCGCCCGGATGCCACGTCAGGCGCGTTGGTGTGCCGCCCTCCGCCGGCATCACATAGACGTCGCGGTTGCCGTCGTAATTCCCACTGAAGGCGATCCATTCCCCGTCCGGAGAAAAGGAGGGGTGGCTCTCGTGCCCGCCCGTCGTCAATTGCCGCGCCGCGCCGCCCTCGCGCGGAACGCTCCAAAGATAGCCGCCATAGACAAACACAATCTCCGTCTTGCTTATCGTCGGCTGTTGCGCCAGCAGCGGCTTCTCCTCCGCCGCGCTTCCGATTACCGCGCACAACAGCACCAACACCACCAGCATCGCCATCAACGCAGTCCGTATTCTCACAAATCCTCCTTCACACTTTGTTACGCTCTGTTGCTGCCTTTCGCACTTTTATGGATTTCCACTCCCTTAAAGCCAACTTCGCTTCCGTACCGCCCGTGCTCTTCGCCATCCCGCACAGCCCGGATTCTCCAGGAGGCCACGCACGGCTGTCCCGGACGCATCTCTCCTCCCTTTCGTTCTTGCTTGCAAATCCACACACCACTCTATGTATGGACGAATTCGGCCGCCAAATGTTCACCTATTCTTATGGAAGAGGTCAAGTTTCGGTGGGCTTGGCCGCAGCGACGCTCTACAGTAGCGGCACTCCCGGCATGGCCACGATTCCCGCCATCCGCAACAACTCCTGGTACTCGTCGTCACTGATCGCCGAAATGAGTAGCCGCACGTTTTTCAGCAGCTTCATCTTCCTCACTGCGGGGTTCGCTCTCATTTCCGCCAACGTCACCGGCCGCGGCAACTTCTCGTATGCGCGCAAGTCCGCCACCAGGTTTTTCCCCTTGGGATCGTGCGGGTCGGGATAGGGATCGCGCGTGACCTCCGCGATCGAATACAAGGAGCGCTCTGGCGTGGAGTGATAACACAGCACGCGGTCCCCCTTCTTCACTTGTTTCAGGGCGCGTATGGCATCGGGCTTTGATTCCGCCCCATGCCACATCTCTTTCCCTTTAACGAATAACGTGTCCCAGTGATAGTGATGCGGGTCTGCGCTGAAGATCCAGTAATGTCGGGGCTGCGAAGTAGCGGTTGCCATCGGCACCAGATTCGGCTGAAATATACACGTGTGCAAGGCGAAAACCAAACAAAATATGAGGGATAGAGGAATTTTCCACACCCAAAACGTCAATAGGCTGGAATTTCAGTCCTAAAATCGAAGCTAACTTCTTTATTTTATTATATTTAAGTGCCTTACAGAACGCGCGCAAGGTCCATTTGCTTCCCTTTTGGATCACTCGCCCCGCTATATTTCGACAAAGATGTCTTCCCCGCGCACTTCCGTCCGGTAGCAGTGCACGCCGACCGCCGGATTCTGCGCCGCTTTTCCGTTGGTCACATCAAACTGCCACCCATGCCACGGGCAGGTCACCACATGGCCCTCCAGCACTCCTTGTCCCAGCGGCCCGCCGCGGTGCAGGCAAGTATTGTTGATCGCATAAAACCTACCGCCAACATTCGCCAGCGCAATCGCTTTCCCTTCGACGTGAAATTCCCGCACCGTTCCCGCCGGTAACTCCGCCACCTTCGCCGTCCTCACGAATCCCATCGCGACTCTTCCCTCTAACTTCCAATCTCTGCCCTCTCTCCTCTGCCCTGCGCCACCATCACGCTCTTCTTGAAATCCTCCACCATCTCCGGCCGCAGGCGTACTTCCGTCGGCCGCTTCGCGAGGGTCATATCATCGATTTTGTCTTGCAGTTTCAAGAGCGCGTAGAACAACGTTTCCGGCCGTGGCGGGCATCCCACCACGTACACATCCACCGGCACAATCCGGTCCACTCCTTGCAACACCGAATACGCGTTAAACGGCCCGCCCACGCTCGAGCACGCGCCCATCGAGATGCACCACTTCGGGTCCGGCATCTGTTCCCACACCCGCTGGATTACCTGCGCCATCTTCAGCGTCACCGTTCCCGACACGATCATCAAGTCCGCCTGCCGCGGCGACGGCCGGAACACCTCCGCTCCGAACCGCGCCATGTCAAAGCGCGATGTCGTGGACGCAATCATCTCAATGGCGCAGCACGCCAGGCCAAACGTCAGCGGCCACAGCGAACTCTTCCGCGCCCAATTAAAGACGTAATCCACCGATGTGATCAGGACGTTCTTCTCAAATCTTTGATCTATGACACCCACGGGCCTCTCCGTTCTTTTTCCCTACCGCGGAGTATATCTCCCCGCTTCTTTCCGCGTCAAAAACTCTCTCTTTCCCGCTGCTTTCACGCCACCTCTCAATCTAGATTGCTATTTCCCCGCTCGTTTGTTACATTCCCCGCAAGTCTGCGGATTGATAAGGATGGTTTTATGACTACGCCAACGTCTTCGCCTTCGGCTGCTTTCGGCAATATCGATCTCGCCCTGCTCATTTTCCGCCTCGCCGGCGCACTCGTTTTTCTCTACCACGGCAGCGCCATTTTCTTTGGCGCCTTTGGGGGCCCCGGCCTTCATGGCTTTGCGGGCTTCCTGCACTCCCCGGTAATCGTCAGCTTTCTGGTAGGTCTTGCGCAGTTTGCGGGAGGACTCGCTTTGCTCACGGGCGCCTTTGTCCGCGTCGGTGCTCTCTGCATCATGATCGTGATGGCCGGTGCGATCTTCCTGGTCCATCTCCCCAACGGCTTCAGCCTTGCGCACAATGGTATGGAGTACGCTCTTACGCAATTCCTACTCGCCCTTGGCCTTTTCTTTGCCGGCGGGGGCTCCTACTCCCTGGCTGGCATACTTCCGCCTGCCCTCCGCAAGCTTTAGGGGCGCGTCGGGGAGAGAATCGCGAAAACTCGGCGGCTCGCAAAGCATGGAAGGTGTGAGCTCGGGCTCTCCAACCGGCAGTGGTGCCCCATTGGCGTGATTCCTGTCACATCTTCCGCGTCTTTCCTTCACTAGCATTCCACCAGGATCTCGGGCGCCGGTCGGCCTCTCTTTTTGTTCTTGTTTCTCTTAATTGCCGGCTCCTGGATTCGTTCCATCAGCTTCGGGTGCCGTTTTGCAAGGCGTGCCTCGCTTCGGCGCGCTTCACCTGAGGTTCCAGCTATGGCCAAACGCAGCTCCCTCACGCGCCGCCGCTTCCTGGAAGTCGCCGCCACCGCCGCTGCTTCTTCCGCGCTGATCTCTTGCGGCCGCCACGCCGGTCCCTGGCGCTTCTTCTCCCCCGGCGAGGCGCGCACCATCGAAGCCCTATGCGAACAGATCATTCCCGCCGATCAGGATCCCGGCGCCACTTGGGCAGGCACGATCTACTACATCGATTCCCAACTCGTGGGCCACTTCCGCAAGCTGCAATCCGCCTACCGCACCGGTATCGCGGCATGCGATGCTGCCTGCCGCGCCGCACATGGCCAACCATTCGCGGAGCTTTCCTTTGACCGGCAAACGGCCTTCCTCAATCGCCTCCCCAATACCCTCCAGCCCTTCTTCGACATGGTCGTCACCCACACCATGCAAGGCTTTTACGGCGACGCCCGCCACAACGGGAATCGCGATGCCGTCAGTTGGCGCATGCTCGGCATTCCCATAATTCCCATCCGCGGTCGCGACCACTACGAATTTCCCAGGAAAGGCTGACGCCGTCCTATGTCCTTGCCACGCGTGAACGCCGTCGTGATCGGAGCCGGAGCCGGTGGCGGCGTTGTCGCCAAGGAGCTCTGCGAAGCGGGCCTTCGTGTTGCGCTTCTCGAGCGCGGCCGCTGGTACACGGCGAACGATTGCCGCAAGGATGATCTGCGCAATCAGCGCACCTCCGTCCTGGGCAACAATTCGGGCCCCGACGACGAGCGCAACCCCCGCGTCTTTGTGGACCGCGACGCCAAGCGTCACATCGTTCTCCCCAGCGAAGGCGGCTACAGCAACAACGCCGCTTGCGTCGGCGGCGGCACGCTTACTTACGGCGCCATGGCCTGGCGTTACCAGCCGAAGGATTTCCACATGCGTTCTACCTACGGGGCGCTGGAAGGCAGCACCCTCGACGATTGGCCCATCAGCTACGACGATCTCGCGCCGTTCTACGAAAAAGCCGAATATGAAATTGGCGTCTCCGGCGATGTCAGCAACGATCCCTTCAAGGGACCGCGCGCCAAGCCGCTTCCCATGCCGCCTCTCTCTCCCACGCGCGAGTACGAAATCCTCAAGCCCGCCGCGCAGCGCCTCGGTCTCCATCCCTTTGAACTGCCCATGCTGCGCAACAGCGTTCCTTACAACGGCCGCCCTCCCTGCATGCGTTGCCGCTGGTGCGTGGGTTTCGTCTGTGAAGTGGACGCCAAGTGCGGCACGCACAACACCGTCATTCCCCGCGCCCTCGCCACCGGCTTTTGCGATTTGCGCCTGGGCTGCATGGCCAAGGAAATCCTCACCACCGAGCAGGGCAAAATCACCGGCGTCTGCTATTTCGACGCGCACGACCGTCTTCAGGAGCAGCCCGCCGATCTCGTCGTCGTTTCCGGAGCCGCCATCGAATCCGCACGCCTCCTCCTCAATTCCAAAAGCAAACTTTTCCCCAACGGCCTTGGCAATCGATTCGACTGGGTTGGCCGCAACCTTCAGGGGCACGCCTATTCCGGCGCCACTGGCCTGTTCGATTTCGACACTTACGACGACGTTGGCCCCGGCGCCAACATCGCCATTTGCGATTACAACCACGGGAATCCCGGCCTGCGCGGCGGCGCTATGCTCGCCAACGAATTCATTCGCCTGCCCTACCAGGCCGTGGACATGCCGCCGAATGGCGTCCGTTGGGGCAAAGCCCACAAGGACTTCATGCGCAAAGCCTACCGTCGCACCATCAGAATCATGGGGCCCACGCAGGAAATGCCGGTATTCGATTCCCGCGTGCAGCTCGATCCCTCAGTCAAGGATTTTTGGGGCATGCCCGTGGCGCAGCTCTCCGGTTACCAGCACCCTCACACTTTGGAAATCGCTGGCGTCATGGCCGCGAAGGCGGAGGCTTGGCTCAAGGAAGCCGGCGCCATCCAGACGTGGCGCAATCTCCCCGGCAACGGCGTCAGCGGTGGCCAGCATCAAGCCGGCACCTGCCGCATGGGCAATGATCCAAAAACGTCGGTCGTCGATTCTTGGTGCCGTGTTCACGATACCGACAACCTCTACGTGATTGACGGCAGCGTCCACGTCACTAACGGCGGCTTCAATCCCGTCCTTACCATTCTCGCCAACGCCTACCGCGCTTCCGCTCACCTCGCGCAATCCCGGAAAGGAAAAGTCTAGCCATGGCTTTTCTACGCTCCCGCCTGGCTATCCTGGCTCTCGCCATCGGCATTCTGATTGTTCTCGGACTTCCCGCAGCCAGCCTCTATTACGAGTATTCCGCCGGAGAGTCTTGTGCCCGGTGTCACGAAATCCGCTCGGAGCACTCTTCCTGGCAAACCTCGAGTCACCGCGCCGTCGCTTGCGGCGCGTGTCACGGCGAAATTCTCACTTTCGATCCCGGTTTCCACTTGGGGAACGCCCGCCGCCTCGTCCAGCACATTCGCGGCGCTTACCGCGATCCCATCCGCCTCCGTACTCTGGACGTCAACGCCATGGTCGGCCGCTGCCAGAAATGCCATCAGCAGGAAGCCGCGCAATGGCGGAATGGCCCGCACGGCATCACCTATGAAAGCGTTTTCCTCGATCAAAAGCACAACCGCAGCCGCCTTTTGATGGACGATTGTCTTCGCTGCCATGGCATGTTCTTTGAAGGTGGCATCCGCGAACTCGTCGCGCCGTTGAATACCGATGGTCCTTGGAAGCTGTTGCCGGCTTCCGTCGTTCATCAGCCCGTCATCCCTTGCCTCACTTGCCACGCCATTCACCGCAGCGGCGACCTGCTCCACAAAGATGACGATTCGAACGCCAAATCGGCCGGCCGCGAAGAACTCTATCGTCCTTCGCTCGGCTTCTTCGATCGCCGCGAGCGCGCCAATTTCTCCGTCGCTCTTTTGCCTCTGCCCGTGATGTTTGATTCCGGCAGGCCTGTGAAGATCAGCCCCGATCCACGCCAATCTCTTTGCTACCAGTGCCACGCGCCTCTTGCCACCATGGAAGTGCATTCCGGCGACGACCGCACGCCCATCGGCGTCCACGAAGGCCTGAGTTGTTTAGCGTGTCACCAGAAACATGGCCAGCACACCCGCGCGTCTTGCTCCACCTGCCATCCGCGCCTATCCAATTGCGGCCTCGATGTCGAGAAGATGGACACCACCTTCGTCACTACCAAGAGCCCTCACAACATTCACTTCGTCAAATGCCTCGATTGCCACCCCAAAGGCATACCCAAAAAACGCTCTGCCTCCGCCCGCCCCCACTCTTTGTGAGTCCCTTCTTGTATGTGTAAGGACCGCCTTCTGCCTGCCCGCCGTAGGAGAGACCCCGTGCGCTCTTTGCCCCGTTGTCATCCCGACCGGAGCGGCCCGACTTTCTCTTTTGCGCCGAATTATGGCGCTTCGGGCCGCGGAGTGGAGGGATCGTGGCAAGATCGATCCCCGCCCCGCCCGATGGAGTCGTCACTCACCGCTCTTCTCTAGCTTTTTGTGCCACAGCCATTCTTGCCTGTGCGCTTGCACTTATGCTTTCTGTTACCGAAAGACGGCGACTCTGCGCCTATCTCGGCAATGCATCAAACCTGGCTCTATTCTGCTCTGGCCACTCCGTGTGCCCACCCCCCTCACAACGTTTCATCCATGGCGATCTCCAGCACCATGCCATTCAGTTGCGCTTGTAGCGCGGCCCGCTTGGTCTGCAAATCTGAACTTTCCTTCTTCAACACCGCCAGACGGTCCTCTTGCCCATCCAATTGCCGCGTATATCTCTGCAAAAGCGCTTTCTCCCCCGGGCTGCCCTTGAGCGCCTTCATGTTCTCCCGCAAGCGCGCCTGATCCTTGTCAATCGCTTCCATCTCCGTCTGCCGCAAGCGCAACTCCTGCTCCACTTCGGAAATCTCATTCTTCTTCGCAATCACGCGCCGCAGCGCCTCTTCCACCGGCGGCTTGATGGTCTTTTCCTCCACGAACGCCGCCACCTGTGTGTCGGTAATTGTGCTGACGTAGATGCTGGTCTCCGCGGGCCGGCTCTCCCTCACCACAAACTTCTCCGTTTTCCCCGGCGCCACAGCTACGCGAAACCTGTAATGCGTGGACCCCGATTCCTCCGGTTTCGTGCCTTCCGCGAGCTTCCACTCTTCGCGGATGGGGTGTTCCAGGATTACCTGACGAGACGTGCTGTCCGCGTTGTGGATCGTGTAGGTCGTCGTGTCGCGCTCCTCCCGCGTTACCTTCATTACTCCCTTCACAATCGTCACCCGCTTGACCGTCTTCTCCAGGGGCTCGCTCTCTGTCGTCACGTGCACCGCCGTATCCGCCGCATACGACAGTAGCCGCCGCTCACCCGGATGCAGCACATCCATGATTCCTTCACCGGCGAACGAATCCTCTTCCAGGATGTTGAACGTTCCGCCGTCCAGCGTCAGCCCCGATGAATTGGTCATCCACAAAGCGCGCAGTGGCGTCCCGTCCACTTCTCCATCTTCGTTGGCCGTCACCAGGGTCACCTTCTCCGCGTCGATCGGCGACTGCACGATCGGCACTAGCGCCGACTGGTTCTTCAGCACCGTGATCTTTTCCTTCAACGAGTATTGAAACAACTCGCCGAGCGCGCTTCCTTCCGCCGCGGCGCTCGCACTGCGGAGAGCCGCCATCACTATACTGTTCTGTGTGGCATTGACGCCGGATACCTCAATTGTTTCCGAGACGGTTCCCAGATTCAGCGTCGCATTGATACTGTTGTTGAATCCCGGCCGCAGATTTATCTGCGAAAACTGCGTCGTCTTGAACCCCTGGCTGCTGATGCTCAGCGAGTACGGCCCGGCTTCAACTCCCGAGAACGTGTAATTTCCGTTGCTGTCCGTCCGCGCGCTTTCCACCGCTCCCGTCGCGGTGTTCCGCAAGACAACGTCCGCATTGGGAACCACTGCTCCTGATGGATCAACTACTGTACCGCTCAACATGGCCGCATTCGGCGGGATTGCTTTTGGGGACATCAACCCTTCGTGAAAAACACCGCCCCCTGTACCGCCTCCTACTCCCGGACCCAAACCTCCGCCGCTTCCCGAACCCACTCCTCCTCCCGCTCCCGAGCCAATTCCCTCTTCCATGCTCGCTTCGTGCGCCTGCGGCGTCAGCATCACCGATTGCGGCAACGGCACCACGGGCCGCCTGGTGTAGTACGGCTGCGAAATATTCTGGATGAACGATTGCGGCGAGCCGGATACCATGGAGAGCTGCACGTCCTTCCAATCTTCTCCGACGGTGTTGTCCACAATCGCCCAGCCCTGCAAGAACGGTGTCCCCGGCGCTTTCGGCACCACGATCCGGTACGTGCTCTTCCACACCGGCACTTCGCTGATGTAGCTGACGAACAGGTTTCTGTCGCCGCTGCCCGTCGCGCTGATGGTCATGCGCCGCACATCCTTCGAGCGCGTGGAACCCACCAGGCTCAGGTAGCGGCTCACATCCTCGCGGATTTCGCTGTCTGCCGCGCGCACCGTTACCCCCGGCCCCAATTCAAACAGCCGCAACTCCCCTGCATCCGTCACGATGGCCAGTTGCGTCACGTCCAGCGTTCCGCCCTTGGCGGTCTCCCTCTTCACTGTCTCTACGCTAAACACTTTCCCCAGCGTGCTCGCCGCTCCGTTGCGCACCTCCACGCCCGTTCCGCGCAGCGCAATCAGGAACGCTGCGCTGGTCACGTCTTCGCTCAGCGGAATTTGCAGGCTTTTCAACCGCTCGCTCAGCGGCGCCACGGAGTTGTAGCGCACCCCGCTGATCTTTCCTCCGTTCAGGTCCACCACCGTCAGCGATTTCAACACATCATTCAGTTGCGCCGTCGTAAACTCGATCCCCAATTCCTGGTTCCCGTGAACCCGCCCGGTGTGCTCGAAATAACCGACGCCGTTCTTGTACAGCACAACTTTCTTGACCGGCAGGGAAGCGCTGCCTGTCGCCTCCTTAACATCGCCTTCCATCTTTTCTTGTCGAACGGGCGTAGTCTGGGCAAACGCCGCCCCCGCAAACAGCAGCGCTACACACAAATAATGGGTACGCATGGGTGACCCCCTTTTTGCGCAGTGAGATGCTATTTCTTAGACACCAGTTGTTCCCGGTTTGATCGCGCTCGGCTAACTTTTCTTCGCCGACGGGTCTTCAAATTGCCTGGCAAGGATCGGCCAGTAGCCTGTGGGACGCAGCCGCTGCAAAATCTCCACAAAATAGGCGTCCGGGCCGATGAGCACGCGCGGGCGGCGGCGCTCCACGGCGCGCAGAATCTTGGCCGCCGCCGTCTCCGGATCGGTGCGCGTGATGCGATGAAAGCGGGTCAGGCTCTGTTGACGCAATTCTTCGCCAGCGTTCTGCCCCAGCCGCGCCTGATTCGCAATCGAAGTCCGCACGAAGCCCGGATGCACGGTCGTCACAAAAATGTTCGTGCCGGCCAGTTCGTGTTGCAGTGATTCGGTGAATCCCCGAACCGCAAACTTGCTCGCGCAGTACGCGCTCTGCCCGATTGCGCCCACAAATCCCAGCAGGCTGGAGGTATTTACGATGTGCGCCCGCTTCTCCTTTTTCAGCAGCGGCAGGAAGAAATGCACGCCGTGAATCACGCCCCAGAAATTCACGTCCATCAGCCAGCGGAAATCCTCCAGCGAAAGCTCGTCGAAATTTCCCAGCAGAGCCACGCCTGCATTGTTGAACACCACCGACGCCCGCCCGTGCTGTGCCGCCACTTCTTCCGCGAACGCCTTCACGCTCGCCGCGTCTCCCACGTCCACGCGATGCTGCGTCACTTTTCCGCGCGCGTTGCCCAGCAGCGCTACCGTGTCCGCCAGCCCTTTCTCGTTTACGTCCGCTAGCGCCAGTGACGCTCCCATGGCCGCCAGTTGTTGCGCCAGGCAGCGTCCCATCCCCGACCCCGCGCCCGTGATCACCGCCACGCTTTCGCTAAAAAATGACATCAGCGCACCTGTATCTTTGGATTCACCGCAAAGTTTCGGAGAAGTCTTTCATCGAAGGAAAAACCCCACAACGCTCTCATACCACACTTCACGCGCGCCCAGCCAGCGCCCGCATCACACGCGCTCGGCCGCGTCCGCCTTTGCTTTTTGCGTTATCCCAAGCTGCCCTGCGGGGAGGTCTGGATTATTACGGAGATGCGAAGTGGGGAAAGCCTTTCAGCCCACTTTTGCGTCAATCGGAAGCGCCACGCGCACCTGATTGCGCCCGGCGCGTTTTGCTTCGTACAGCATCTGGTCGGCCTTGCGCACCAGCGCCGAAAACTCCTGCACATCCTTGCCCTGAAATCCCGCCACGCCAAAACTCGCCGTCACGCCCACGGTCTGCCCCGCCAGTGGAAACGACAGCGCCGCAAACTGTTCCCGGAAGCGGTTCACCGTCGCTTCCACGTTCTCCGTATCCACATGCGTGACCACCAGCAGAAACTCGTCGCCGCCCAGCCGCCCGGAAATGTCCGAAGCCCGCGTGTTCTTCTTCAATCCTTCCGCGAACGTTATCAGCACGGCGTCGCCCGCGTCGTGCCCAAAAGTGTCGTTGATGCTCTTGAAGCAGTCAATGTCTCCCAGCACCACCCACAGCGAGTAACCGTGCCGCGCCGCCCCGCGCAACTGTTTCGATGCCCAGTCCTCAATCGCGCGCCGGTTCGGCAATCCCGTCAGGGGATCCGTGCGCGCCGCTTCTTCCAGCTTCTTGCTTTTCGCTGCCAGTTCGCGGTTCAGGTCCACGATGCGTCTTCCCACGCCGATCCGCGCCAGCATTTCTCCGGGATCGAACGGCTTCGTCAGGTAATCGTCCGCGCCCGCCTGCAGCCCTTTCACCACGTTGCCCTTTTCGGTGCTGCTGGTCATCAGGATCAGGTAGGTGTACGGCTGCGTCTTATCCGCCCGTATGCGCTGGCACAATTCCGGCCCGGAAATATCGGGCATCATCCAGTCCGTAATCACGATGCATGGCGCGTGCTGCTCGAACATGCGCAGCGCTTCTCCGCCGTTGCGCGCAAACAGCAGCGTATACGGCTCCTCGTACAGCACCTGCTCGACGAGTTTCCGGTAGACCGGCGAATCGTCAACCACCAGCACTTCGTATTTTGAGGCAGAGGCGCTCATGCATTTTTCGCCGCGAGGAGCTGTGTCCGCGCGCGAGTTCGCTCGTTTTTCTCTAAAGCGTGCTCCTTTCCAATTTAGCAGGGGCTTTCAGCAGGAGAGCAGTGGCGCGCGCGTTTTGCGCCTAAGAAGCAATATCGAGTGCGATTTTTTCGACGGAGCGCGACAAGAGGTTACGTTTTCCTTCCGTAAACCAGCAGGGCCCCTTCGGCCTTGAAGGCCTTCAGTTGCGCGGCGTCGCGGAACCACTGGCCAGTATACGTTCCGGGGGACGGCGAAGGATCGGCAACGCGCTCGTGGGCAACCTCCGCAAAACCCGCCTCGCGAAACAGCCCGCTCCACTCCTCCGCCGAAAGCAACTTCGTGGCCACCGCCAGCAATGCGCCCCACTGGTGGCAATGCGGGTTATCGCGGTAGTAGTTGATCAGTATCCACGCGCTGCCCCCGGGCCGCAGCACGCGAAACATCTCCTTCACGCCCTTGCCGGGCTCGGGCCAGTAATACGCGGACTCCACCGAAATCGCGTGCGTGAAAAAGTTCGCTTCCCAGGGAATCTCGCCCACCTCGCCGGTCACGTAGAGCACGTGGTCGTGCTCCACGCTCCCCCGCCGTGCCACGCGGACCATCTCATCGGAAATGTCCATGCCCACGACGCGCCCTTGCGGCACCATCCGCGCGATCCGCCGCGAGAGCCAGCCCGCGCCGCAGCCCACATCGAGCACGTTGTCCGTAGGCTCCAGCCGCATCTTCTCGAACACCGGCAGCGTGATCGGCAGGTGGTCTTCTTCCATCCCCTCGCCGCGCCCTGCCTCCGCCCAGCGGTTGAATTCCTCGCGCAGATTTTGTGTGTTGGTCATCGTCCTAACAGGTTGCTGAAATACTCTCTTTCTTCAGGAGGTGGGGGCTTCAGTCCCCACGTAAACGCTTCAGAATGAGTCGGGCTTTAGCCCCTGAAGCACGGTCGAACGACTTCTTCAGGACCCTGCTAATGGCGCGCTGGATTGGGTTTCCGGGCGGCCTTGCGATGACTTCAGAGTATCAAACCGTCCGGCCACACGCCGTGCAGAAGTGCGCGCCCGGAGAGGCAAATGCGCCGCACTGGCTGCAGAAGTGTCCGCCTGGCGGCACCGCGACCAGCCTCACCGGACAATAGGGCTCCGCCGTGATGGCCCAGACCAGAGCAATCACCCAGCCGATCACCGTCCATCCCAGGAACACGTTGAGCAGGATGATTCCCGCGGCGTCGTGCTTATCGCGCCCAATGATGGTGGGCAGGAAATAGAGAAGAACCAGGAAAAGCAGGGTCAGCACAGTGCACCCCTTTCACTGCAACCTCGGCGCGGCAGACACCCCTGCGCGCCTCTATCCAATGATACGCGTCCACCTCGCAAAATGTTCCTCGCGCCTGCGAAGCGCCGTTCAACGTTGAGAGTTGAAGGTTGAAAGTTCGTGTAGGGGCCGCCTCTGCCTGCCCGCCGCAGGAGGGAGGCGTGACTCGTGGCCCGTGTTTCGTGACTTGTGGCACAGGCATTCTTGCCTGTGCTCTTGGGTTCCTCCTTCTTCTGTAGGGCTCGTCCTTCGGAGGCGGGCCGCTCCAAAATTGTCGGCGCGCCGACATATTTTAGATACGTTACCATGCGGATAACGCCCCCACCCCCTGTTTTTGCGTATGTACGGGAATGATTGGACTTACGGGAGCATTTCGTGGATGTACGGGAATAATTGGACTTAGCATGCGAAAGAGCGAAGACGAGGCGAAGGGCGAGGTTGTGGGGCGTTCCGAAATGGCACAACAGCCGCGTTCCCTCAGCATAACAGCCGTAGGATAGCATATTATTTACCGAACGTCAATCAGTATTTAGTAGGTACTATTTTCGAAACTGGTACGAGAAGCGGGGAGAGAAGGCACCTTCCGGTTGGGCACCGCGTGCTTCGTCGAGATCAAAGGAGACTGAAACTTTGCATTTCCCGCGCCGCAGAAATATAAGGCGCTGACCAGGAGATCAGCGCCTTACGTTTGCTTGAGTTGAAGCAAGCCACTCAACCGCGCACCTCCTATTTCTTTGGGTTGTGACCGCTCTTGTTGTGGGCCCGTTCCGAAATGCGATATCCCATCCCGGCCTTGGGTGTCGGCGGCAGAACTTCACCTTTCGCGACAGTACGCTCTCTCCCTGTGTGCCCACCTCGTGGCCCAATTAGTTCGTACAGGCCCGAGACGGGCGCATCCTCTCCAGGTTTCAATTCGCGTTTCATCTGATCACCCCCTTCCAGCTTCGTGCTTCACTGACGCCCAGTTCGACTGGGCGAGATCGTCAGAATTCCTTTCCCACGCCAACGACGAACTAGTGGTCATCCGTCTAAGTCTGGGCCCTGACGCGGGCAGCAGAACGAAGGGTTAGGTTTTCAGCCTTAAATCTATTCAGAACAACCTGCGCCATTTCGTCGTACACAGGCGCCTTGTTTTCAGGGTCCGATATCGTGACGATGAGTGAAAATGGCTGGGGCTTGAAAGCTTGTTGGTCTTCGATACCATGTCGAGTCAAAAGTCGAACCATGAGACGCCAACGCTCACCCTTTGTGCCCTTGGAGCCAAGATTGCCATAGTAAGTCCGGACCGGGGCCCATTTTCGAAGTTCCTTGACTTGGTACGACTCGTAGAGAACACCGGGATTCTTATGTTCTGGCGGCACTAATCCGTTGAATTTCTCTTTTACTTCGCCAGTTTCACGGCTAACTTGTTCTCGGAATACACCGAAATGGGCGTCGATGTGAGTCTCGCAATACTCGGTGCCCCACCGTGCGCCACGAGCAGGCGAAAATGCCACTGTCATCCAGATTTCGCCGAAATACCGCTTATTGCGGTGGAGTGAACGTGGAAATGGAAAATCGTCCCATTCAAGATAATAGCCTGGGCGCAACGTATCCTCGAAAACCAACGTTGAAGAGTAGGGGGTACATTCAATACAGTAGGGAGGCGGTATTGGCCGACCAAATCCAAGGAAGTTTTCCTCGCCGTCTGGCACGCGTGCATTTGTTCGTGGGTCTCGTGCGTGGTGTGTTAACAATGCACGAGCCAGCACGGGAGAAGGTGTGGGAGTGATTTGGTGGTAGACCTGCGCCAACTCGGCCGAAACGAGCGGGGCAGCGAAGCTCGTACCGAGGTCCTCTGCGGACGACGAACCGTTTGCGGATCGTATCCCCGCAAGATGACTAAGATCGGTTGTACACGTTCCCCCGTAGTGAACGAGATCAGGCTTAATGATGTAGTTTGGTCCTGCTCCATGGCGGGAGAACGGGGACGGGTGGTCCTGACGAGGTCCTTTCGCTACATAGTTCACGTGTGATATCGAACCGACGGTGATACCGAGTACACTGTCGCCAGGGCTCGTGATCCGCCCAACGTCAAGCTGGGCTCGAGTTCGAGGGTAGTCGAGCAGCGGCTGCGAATCGTAGTTCCCGGCACTGATAACGAATGAGACTTGGTACTTCTCTTGAAGATTGTCGAGTTGCTCCGCGATAGGCGAGAACTCATCAAGAGAGCAGATCTCGTCCGTGCCCAGAGATAGGTTCCACACTTTAATCCGGTTGGCATGCTGCTTTAGAACTGTCTCGAGCGATTGGAGGAGCTCGGATTCTGTCAGAACATCTGTATCGCCGCGTGAGGGATCTGTGTTGGGGATCACTTGAAGGTCGTAAACACCACACGGGAGTTTGCTGACATTGGGAAGCTGAGGGTTAAGTTGCGAACCCCAACAAACCAGGCCTGCCACGAAGGTGCCGTGATCCGTGTTTCTGTATTGGGGCGAGACGTATGATTCTCGCCCAACGACCCAGGTCTCCAAATCCGCGTTCTGATTAGATATGCCTGTATCAACGATCGCGACAATTGGGAAGTCGCCCTCGACATCGCCGGCACGGGGGAGGGTGCTTGGAAGAGATTGTAAGTTAAATAGCTTAGGCTTAAGTGATCGCAAAACTGGCATCTGTGATATAGACCGCACGCCGATTGTTCTGGACAGTGCCTCAATGTCGTCAACGGTTCCGCACTCGACGGCATACACTTGGCTTCTCGGGCCATATCCAGCCTGGCTGACTTCCAGGTTGCGCCCCTCGCACGTGGCGAGAAAATCGCGGATTGCCTCGCGCTGGTCTTCGTCAGCACCGAAGTCAAAGAGGCGAACTCTTGTAACAAATCCCTTCCCCCTGCGGGGGCACCGTTTCAATATTTCAAGAGGTGCTTGTCCTCGGCGACGAAATACATGCGTAACTGGCTCAATAATCTCTATGCTAGATAACTCCTTGAGAACGAGGTTTGAAGTATTGTGTTCGATTTCATGCGCGAGCTTCTCAAGACCCGGCGCCGTAGCTTTCACAAAGATCTCGCCAAGTCGACCGGCGCCAATGATGGGGCAGGAATCACGTGAGAATAACCGCTCGGGCCTGTGACTCTTGGCCGATGCTTCAGGGAGCAACTTCACCCGCATTGGCGCAATCCTTGTCCGAGGAGCTTGAGAACTGACGGTCTGACGGGCTGCATTTACCTGAGTGCTAAGGCGTCTACGATAAGCCGCGTCGACGGGGCGAAAAGGAACAGGAGGCGCGCCACCTATGGGAACCAAGCGCTCCCTGCCTTGGTTCGGAAGAATGAGTTTTATTGGCAGAAGTCGGCGCGGTTCACCCTGCCCGCCGTTGCTGTTCTCAGACATGGACCGACATTCCTTTCTTTACCCAACGATGTGCAGTCGCTTTTGAAATCCCAAGTAAGTGCGCAAGTACACTATGGCTATAGAGTCTGGAATTCCGTCGCCTCAAAAGTTCTGCGATCTTCGCCGGAGGGTCACCCGTGAATCTTGCGAGGAAGCGCCTCTGCTCCCCTTCACCGGTTGCCAAATTTCGCAGGGCCTCAAAGGCGTCCTTAAGTTGCGGCGTTTCACCCGTTGTGATGTGCCGGCGCTGAAGGCGCAAGCAAACTTCGTTGATATCTGCTCCGGAAAAACCTTCTGATAAATCAACCAGAAGTTCCATTTCTTCCTTTTTGAAATCCATTGTTCGCAAGAACTGAGACCACAAAGTCAGTCGCTCCTCAGCAGTCGGATAGCCGAGTTGGATGCGATAGCTGAAACGTCTCCAAACAGCCGCATCTAGGAGGTCTTCATGATTAGTAGCCGCGAGCACAATCGATTGCGCTCCAAGCAAATCCAGATTTTGAATGAAGCTGCTTACAACGCGCTTCAGTTCTCCCAATTCCTGTTTGTCACCCCGCAGTTTAGCGATTGCGTCGAATTCATCTAAGAACAGGACACACGGTGTCCGAGATGCAAAATCGAAGAGGGCGCGGATATTCTTGGCAGTGCTTCCCAGATACGACGAAATAATGCCGTCGAGTCGAGCCACGCAAAGGTCAAGACCGAGCTCACGAGCGATGTAGCGAGCAAGCCGACTTTTCCCACAGCCCGGCGGACCGAACAGAAGAAGACTCATCGATGTCGTGACACCTTCCGCTTCTAGCTGCGCGTGGCTTTTGGCTACACTGAGAAATTCATTCACCACTTGCCACTGCGTCGCAGGGAGAACGACATCAGGTTCGTCAATAAGTGAGACCTTTGAGAGTTCGATTAGTGGGAACCGGCTATCTGTGTCAACCGGAAGAGCGCGCGCTGCCGCAACACCCGCTGGGCGGAGCTGGTGATCAGTTTCTTCCAGAAGCTTCCTGAGACGGTCCGCGGATCCTTGATCGCCTGCGTTTTCCAGCTTTTCGGCCAGAAACGCCGTATAGCTACGGACCTTCTGGGTATCGAGACGAAGAGCACCACTTATGATACGAAACAGCTCATTCATGAAACGAATATCTTCTGACATGAGACGATTTTTATATGAACTGAGACGCTTTGTCAAGGCCTTTGTGGAATTCGGACCGCTCCGGGTGACACGCGGGTTCTTCATGGGCTCCGGCGCTCTGCGCGTCATAGCCGGAGATAGTAACATATAGCTAGATATGTACCTAGTAATATCTTGGCGGTGTCATACGCTGCGAATACTCGGCACAAGCCCGCCCGCACTGCAGGGAAAAAGCAGTGGCGAGTAGCCAGTGGCACAGCCTTGACTTCGGATAGGACTTTGGCTGCGTTTGGGCTTGGTCTAGAAAGGGTGCGGATTTTGACTTTTTCTCTACCGCCGCCAGTCTTCTCGCCCAGTTTCGGAACTAGTACCTTGCAATGTCTATCAAGGAGAGAGTTGTCAGCGACCAGCGATCAGGAGGCAAGAGAAAAGCAGATCCCTCGGCCGCCGCGGCGGGCTCGGGATGACAATGCGGGAGGTGGGCACAGCAAGATGGCCACCTGAAGGCGGCCGCTACAGGGGAATCAGAACAGAGCGGGCACGATGTATCGTGCCCCTACGAGAACGGAGGAGACCCCAAGACCCACCCTTGCCTACACCAAACCCGCAAGGATGGGGCACCCAGGCGGAAAGAGTTATCAGTTATCAGCGATCAGGAGGCAAGAGAAAAGCAGGTCCCTCGCGTTGCTCGGGATGACAAATCGGGGGTACGCACCCGCACCCCAAGACCCACCCTTGCATACAGCAAAACCGCAAGGATGGGGCACCCACAACCCAAGAACCGGTCTAAAGACCGGCCACTACATAAGAGAGAAACGCTAGCGGTCAATCGTACATGGGCCCGCCGGATTGCGGCCGGCCGCGCTTCATGATGAACATGAGCGGGATCATGGCCAGGCAGACCACGCCGAGAATCCAGTACATGTCCACGAAGGCGAGCATCGACGCCTGGCGCTGCAATTCGCCATACAGCATCCCTTGGGCCTGATGCCCCGCCGTGGCCCAGCTTGCGCCGCGCTGGTGCAGCATGGCGGCGAGTCCCTGGAGCGCGGCGCGGTAGCGGGGATCGAGCGGCGTCATGTGACTCACGAGGTTGGTCTGGTGGCGCTGCGTGAAGCGCGCCTGCAGCGTGGTGACCAGCGAAATGCCCACGCTGCCGCCGATGTTGCGCGCCAGATTCACCAGGCCGGTGGCACTGTTCATGCGTTCCTTGGGCACGAACGAAAACGCCATGACGTTGATGGGCACGAACATAAAAGGCATGCCGGCGCGCGAAGTCATCCACACGAAAACAAACGTCCAGAAACTGGCGTACAGATTGAGCTTTGAAAGCTGAAACATGCCGAAAGCCAAAATCGACAGCCCCACGACCACGAGCCAGCGCGGGTCGCGTTTGACCAGCAGACGCCCGACCATCGGCAACATAAACAACGTGACAATGGCGCCGGGAGAAAGCACCAGCCCGCTGAGCTGCGCGGTATAGCCGCTGAGCGTTTGCAGCATGACCGGGAGAAGCACCGTGGTGCCATACAAGACAATGCCCAGCGCGAACATGAAGAACGTGGCGGTGGCGTAGTTGCGATCTTTGAAGAGATGCAGCTCGATGACGGGGTCTTTTTGGCGCAGCTCCCAGAAGACTGTGCCGATCAGGCCGACAGCGGAAAGTACGGCGCACCAGACGATGAAGTGGGATTCAAACCAGTCGTCGCGCTGCCCTTTATCGAGAACTACCTGGAGGAAGCCGAGGCCGACGCTGAGGAGTCCCAGGCCGATGTAATCAATCCTGGTGCGCAGCCCGTTGTTTTTCCCGGAGACATGCGGCGGATCGGTGATGAGCGCGGTGGTCAAAATGATGGAGAGAATTCCGACGGGAATGTTGATGAAGAAAATCCAGCGCCACGAATAGTTGTCGGTGAGCCAGCCGCCGAAAGTGGGTCCGATGATGGGCGCAGTGACGACGCCCATGCCATAGATGGCCATGGCCATGCCTTGTTTTTCGCGGGGAAAACTTTCGACAAGGATGGCTTGGGAGACGGGTTGCAAGCCGCCGCCGCCCGCTCCTTGCAAGACGCGGAAGAAGACCAGCAAAGGCAGGCTGGGCGCAAGGCCGCAGAGTAGCGAACTGACGATGAAAATGAGCACGCAGCTCATGTAGAAGCGTTTGCGGCCGAAGAGGCGCGAGAACCATCCGGTCAGCGGAAGAACGATGGCGTTGGAAACCAGGTAGGAGGTGAGCACCCAGGTGCTTTCGTCAATCCCCGCAGAAAGGCTGCCGGCGATGTGCGGAAGAGCGACGTTGGCGATGCTGGTGTCCAGCACCTCCATGAAGGTGGAGAGCATGACCGTGAAGGCGATCCACCACGGATTGATGGTGGGCCGCCAGCCGTCATGCATGGCGAGTTCGGCTTGGGCGAGATCGCTCATACGCAAGGCCCTGCGCTTTTGGGCGCAGGAGGGCGAAAGTGGCCGGTCTCCGCGGAGTGCTGAAGGTCAGCAGGAGCGAGCGTGAAAATGAAGAAAGGCCCGCGGAGAGGCCACACAAATAGTATACGGCAGGGAGGAATAGCGGGGTGTGGCGAGGGTCACAAACGCAGAGAAGCTACGGAATCGCAAGGAAATGGGCGGGAATGGCGAAAAGGATGGGTATTGGGGGGATACCCGAAATGGGCATTTGCACAGGACATGTTGTGATTGTGGATAACTATACAGTGAATTAGCTAAACTGGGCTTGACATGAGGCGAATATAAAGCGAATATGAGCAGGCGCTCAGATTGCTTTCCTCCGACGGGAACAGGCACTTGGGAGACGGCCATGAGCAGTGTAGACGTGGAACAGAAGCAGTCGCGAAACGGTGACAAGTTATTCGAGGCGCTGAAACAGTACTGGGGCTACGACGGATTCCGGCCGAGACAGGAAGAGGTGGTGCGCAGCCTGGCGGCAGGGCGGGATGTGTGCGTGGTGATGCCGACCGGCGGCGGCAAGTCCCTGTGCTACCAATTGCCGGCGGTGCTGGAAGAGAAACGAACGGCAGTGGTGATATCGCCGCTGATCGCGTTGATGCAGGACCAGGTCGCGCAACTTCGCCAGATGGGGATTTCGGCGGTGTTCCTGAACAGCGCCGTCATCGAAGCCGACCGCAGCGAAATCAAGCGCAAGGCGACTGCCGGGGAGTATCGCCTGATGTACATCTCGCCGGAGCGAGCGGTGATGGAGGGCACGGGCGCATGGCTTGGGAAGGCTCCCGTGTCGTTCTTCGCCATCGACGAGGCACATTGCATATCCGAATGGGGGCACGACTTCCGGCCGGAGTACCGCCAGCTCAGCAAGCTGCGAAAACTCTTCCCCGACCGGCCGATCGCCGCGTTCACGGCAAGCGCCACGCAGCAGGTGCGCCACGACATCGTGGAACAATTGGGCCTGCGCGACCCGCTGAAGTCCGTCTCCAGCTTCCGCCGCGAGAATCTGCGGTACGTGGTGCAGCAATGCAAAGGGGGCATGCAGGACGATTGGGTGGTGGAAGCAGTGAAGCGGGTGAAAAATGGTAACGTGATCGTGTATACGCCGACAGTGGCACGCGTGGGCGAAATCATCGATTTACTTGAGGAAAGCGGCATCGCCGCCGTGGGGTACCACGGCCAGATGGAGAACACGGCACGCCGGGAGAATCAGGAAAAGTGGATGAGCGAAGAAGTGCGTGTGCTGGTGGGCACGATCGCGTTCGGACTGGGCATCAATAAGCCGAACGTGCGAGCCGTGGTGAGGTTGGGATTGCCGGAGAGCATCGAGCAACTCTATCAGGAGACGGGGCGCGCGGGACGCGATGGGTTGCCCGCGGATTGCTATCTCTTCTGGGAAAAGAAAGATAATGGGCTGCGGGCTTTTTTCATCAACCAGATCCAAGATCCCGCAGAAAAAGAGCATGCCTGGCGGCGGTATCACCAGATGCAGGAGTTCGTGGCTGCAGGAAAATGCAGGCAAAAGGGCATTTGCGCTCATTTCGGGGAGGCAACCAAGTGGGAGCGTTGCGGGATCTGCGATGTGTGCGCCGGGTTGCCGAACTGGCTGGCGGGGAGAGAACACACATCGCGGCGAGCCTCGCATGCCAGCCAAAATCCCTGCAGGGTTCTGGAAGAAGCACGATTTGAGATGAGTCCAACTGTGCGGGTGAATGAAGAGCTGCGGGAGTTCTTGCGGGAGTGGCGGAGGAATGCGGCCCGTCAAAAGATGACGGCAGCGTTCGTAGTCATGCACGACGAGACGCTCGATGCCCTTTGCCAGGCACGGCCCAAGACCCTGACCGAATTGCGGCGGGTTTCGGGCATGGGAGAGAAGAAGTGCGAAATGTACGGGGAGGAGATTCTGGAGGTTTTGAGGCGATTTGGGCGTGGGGAGCGGGCCAGCAAAGAATGGCACGTGCGACCGTCGACGCCCTCGCTGGAAACGCTGGATCTGCTGGAGCGGGGGCACAGCTTTGAAGAGATTGCCCAAATTCGCGGGAGGAAAGTGCGCTCCGTGATTGCGCTGGTTGCCGATTTGATCGAAAAGGGCGAAACGGAACTCAAAGCGCAGTGGGTCGATCCCGCGAAGTGCACGCAGATTCGGGAAGCGAGCAAGCGGGCCGGAACGGAATGGTTGAAGCCCATCAAAGATGCCTTGCCGGAAGAGATCAGCTACGAGGAGATCCGGTTGGTGGTCGCGGACTTGCGCCGCCAAGACCAGGTCAACAACAAGAAGCTGGCGGCGCTGCTTCATAGGAGGATTTAGAGGGATAATGGGAGCAATGTGGAAAACTTTGCTATCGCTGTTGTGTGCGGCTTGCCTTTTTGTATTTCCCTCGATCGGCTTGGCACAGCAGACAACACCGTCGATCGAGCAAGTTGTGTCTCGATTCTATCCTGCTTATCTGGCGGACGACCCCCCAGAAGCGTTCTACCCTTCGCCTAAGGAAGCCTGTTACGTAGTCTATGATCGATTGCCGAACGGGAGCCCGAAAACTCTTATCGCTGGCTACACGGATGGGTTATTCGGGGCGTTGCGTGTTCTTCAGGCGCAAGCCAACGGGACTTTTAGCATGGTCTCAGAGCTGAACAGAAGCACATACGACCTTGGAGGCAACCGTTGTGATTTGGCGATAGTCAACCTTGGTGGTGACAATGCAAAGGCCATTCTATACAGCACATACGGTTCTCGCGGCGGGATCTCAAGGGACTGGTATTTTCGGTGGGATGGCGCACACTTTGTAAACCTGGGTCCGACGCAGCCAAGCGAGGTGGACCCTAACGAAGAACCACACACAGTTCTCATTAGCACAGGTACCGCAGATCTTGATGGGAACGGAATTCTGTCAATCATTGGCATCGGTGAGTTTGCATCAATGCACCCCGACGAAAATGGATTGTCTTGGACGGGGTCAAGTGCAATTTACAAGTTCTCCAATGGAACGTATGCGTTCGACCACGCCATCGCTCTGTTCTCAGAGTTCTTCGTCGGAGGTGTAATGCAGCAGGATTATGTGCAATTTCGCGAAGACCCCGCCAACCAGGTGCCACCGGTGAAGGAATTCATTCTCCGCGTGATCAACGGCCCGAATTACGGAAACCTTAAATATGAGAGCGGGAGAGTCGATCTGATGCAGCCGGAGCGAAACCGGAATAAGACTAAGCGTAGCGCAGGAAATGATCAAAGCGGAGACGACAACTGCGGAAGCCAAGATGGCGAGGATCATGACAGGGACCGTGGCGAATGCAAGGGGCCAGCGCGTGTGAAGAGCGCGCAGATTCTAATCAATGGGGTCGAAGTCGTTGCAAAGGGTCAGATCAACAGCGATGTGGGCAGGTTTGAGACGCGAGTAAAGCTCACACGAAACAACACCATCCTGGTAAATTTGGAAGGCAAGCATGGCGCAGGCATCTTGATTATCCTTGACCCGGTGTTTGACTCGAATACCCACTGACCTGTTCTCGGAGAATCCGAGTCTGCAGATGACCGTCCTACTTTGATTCGTTTTATTGCCCAGGGAAGAGTTCAGAAAAAGGCCGAGGGCGGGATTTGGGTTCCCGCCCTCGCGTTCAATTGAAAAAGAATAGCTACAGGAGCGGGGCTTTGCCGTTGAAGCGAGCGGCGGGGCCGAGTTCCTCTTCGATGCGGAGAAGTTGGTTATATTTGGAGATGCGGTCGGTGCGGGAGGCGGAGCCGGTCTTGATCTGGCCGGCGGCGGTGGCAACAGCGAAGTCGGCGATGAAGGTGTCTTCGGTTTCGCCGGAGCGGTGGGAAATGACGGACTTGTAGCCGGCCTTGCGAGCGAGTTCGATGGCGTCAATGGTTTCGGTGACCGTGCCGATCTGGTTGAGCTTGATGAGAATGGCGTTGGCGATGCCCTCGTTGATGCCGCGAGACAGGCGCTCGGTATTGGTGACAAAGATGTCGTCGCCGACAAGCTGAATCCTTTTCTTGGAACTCTTACTGCCCAGCACCTGGGTATGTTCCTTCCATCCGGCCCAGTCATCTTCGGCGAGGCCATCTTCCAGGGAGACAATGGGGTATTTCTCGATCCACTTCTCATAGTAGGCCGTCATTTCCGAAGAGGTGTGCGCGGACTTATCGGACTTCTTGAAAATGTATTTGCCGGAAGCCTTGTCGTAGAACTCGCTGGCCGCGGGATCGAGAGCGATGGCCACCTGCTCGCCGGGTCTGTAGCCTGCAGCGACGATGGCTTCCAGGACAAGCTGAATGGCTTCTTCGTCGGATTTGCAACTGGGAGCAAAGCCGCCTTCATCGCCGACGGACGTGGAGTAGCCGCGCTTTTTGAGAGCAGGCTTCAGCGCGTGGAAAACTTCAACCCCCCAGCGGAGAGCTTCGCTGAACGTGGGGGCTCCAATGGGCATGACCATGAATTCCTGAAAATCGACGGAGCTATCGGCATGGGCGCCCCCATTGAGGATGTTCATCATGGGGACGGGGAGAAGGTTGGCGGAAGTATCCGTGGAGTAGCGGGAGAGATATTTATAAAGCGGCTGTTTGAACGCAACGGCAGCGGCGCGAGCGGCGGCCATGGAGACGGCGAGGATGGCGTTGGCACCGAGCCGGGATTTAGTGGGCGTGCCATCAAGAGTGATCAATTTGTGGTCAAGAGCGCGCTGGTCGGTGGCGTCGGCCCCGGTGACCGCTTTGGCGATCTCGGAATTTACGTTGGCGACAGCTTTGAGGACGCCCTTGCCAAGGTACTTGGACTTATCGCCATCGCGGAGTTCGAGGGCCTCGTGTTCGCCGGTGGACGCGCCAGAAGGAACAATGGCGCGGCCAAAAGCGCCGGATTCGAGAGCGACGTCGGCTTCGACGGTGGGATTGCCGCGCGAGTCAAGGACCTGACGGGCGTGAACGCGTGTGATTTTAGTGGACATATAGATAGTGTCTCCTGAGAGATTTGCAACAGAAGATTGTAGCAGAGGGAGGGTGGATGGCGAGTGACGGAGGACACGTGGGTCGTGAGCCGTGACTGGTGACTCGTGATTCGTGACGTGGGAAGCGGTCAGGGCCCAGTGGCCAGTGAACAGGCGGCGGAGACGCCTACCAGCGAATGTGGTGATTGGGCAGTGGGATGTGAGATGGCGCGGAGTGAAGTGCTGGAAAACCCAGGAGCACAGTCAGGAGTGACTGTGCCACGAGAGGAATGCCCAGCAGGGGGTGATGAAGCAGTGTTTCCTGGCAGAAGAGAACGAACACCCGGACCATTGAGGACGCACGGTGCGAGGCCCGAAAGGAGCAGCCCACACGAGTGAGGCGCGTGGTTGAGATGTTGCGGGCATGGGGTGCAGCATTGCTGCACCCCTACGGGGAAAGCCCAAGAGCGGCCCGCCTGGGCCCTTCGCGGCTCAGGATAAAAAAAGCTGCCTTTAGAAGTGTCCATGACTGGTGACTGACGGTACACGAATCACGATTCACGAGTCACGCTACTGGGCTTCGGGTTCTTCGATGAGGGACTCCTGGCGAACGACGACGACGATGCCGGAAGGTGTGAGATGGAAGCGGCGGCGGTCGGCTTCGAGGTCGTAACCAATTTCGGTATGTTCGGGAAGGTTGACGTGGCGGTCGATGATGGCGCGGCGAATGCGCGAGTGGCGGCCGACGTTGACGTGATTGTACAAGATGGATTCGGAGATTTCGCAATAGCTGTTGACGCGGACATCATAGCCGACGACGCAATTTTGGACGCGTCCGCCGGAGAGGATGGAACCGCCGGCGACGATGGAGTCAATGGCGGCGCCCATGCGGTCGGCATCGGCAAAAACGAATTTCGCGGGGGGATATTGGTGTTGCCAGCCGCGCAGAGGCCAATGCTTGTCGTAGAGGTTGAAGACGGGCGAAACGCTGACGAGGTCCATGTTGGCTTCGTAGTAGGCGTCGAGGGTGCCGACGTCGCGCCAGTAGAGAGTTTCCTGGCTGTTTTCGTCGACGAAGTTATAGGCGTAGACGTGGTGCTTGGAGATGATGCGAGGGAGAATGTCCTTGCCAAAATCGTGAGAAGACGTGGGATCTTCGGAATCGGCAAGAAGGATGGGGATAAGGAGTTGGGTGTTGAAAATATAGACGCCCATGGAGGCGTTGCAATGGGCCGCCTTGTGAGCGGATTGTTTAGGCTTGGCGGGCTTTTCCTCGAAGCCGATGATGCGCCAATCCTTGTCGGTTTCGATGACACCCAACTGCTTGGCGGCTTCGGCGGCGGGGACTTCGATAGTGGCGACGGTGACATCGGAGGCGGAATCGATGTGCTGTTGGAGCATTCTGGCGTAGTTCATCTTGTAGATATGGTCGCCGGCAAGGACGAAGACGAACTTGGAGCGCTCGCTGCCGATGGAGTAGATGTTCTGATAAACGGCGTCGGCGGTGCCCTGGTACCACTGCTGAGAGACGCGCTGTTGCGGGGGAAGCACCTCGATGAATTCGCCGAGGCCCATCAGCGGGGACCACCCAGCGCGAATGTGGCGATTGAGACTGAGGGCTTTGTACTGAGTGAGGACAAAAACGCGGCGGAGCGAAGAGTTGATGCAATTCGAGAGAGTGACATCAATGATGCGGTAAAGAGCGCCGAAGGGGACGGCAGGCTTGGCACGGTCTCTGGTGAGCGGCCAGAGACGTTCGCCTTGTCCACCCGCGAGAAGAACTCCAAGGGCATCGCGCATATCAGGCATGAGGATCAGCTCCCGAGGCAGGACTCCGAAGCAGCTTAGTGTAACAGCAGAGGCAGGGGGGAAGCACGATGAGAAAAGGAGGGCAAGGAAAACATCCAGAAAGTAAAGAGTAACTGAAAAGGCAGCAAGAGGCCGCGGGCGTGCGAAGAACAAGAAAGAGGGCTTGACTTGGAAGCCTGGAATTGACTACAAGAAGCCAGCACCCTCGTGAGATAATGCAAACAGGGGCAGTGCCTGAGATTGTTGGCAGACGCTGCACGTAACCAATCCGAATCGGAATTGGGGTGAAGACCTTTGGCAGAAGTAGTGATTCAAGAGAGCGAGTCTCTTGAGAATGCCTTGCGGCGGTTTAAGCGCAAGGTGCAACAGGAAGATATCATTAAGGAAATAAAGAAACACAGCTTCTACATGAAGCCCGGTGAGAAGCGCCGGGCCAAAGAAGCGCTTTCGCGGAAGCGACTGCGCAAGAAGCAGCGTCGCGAGCAGGACTAAGAACCTGAACGAGACGCGGCTCGGCGCCGCACTTCCGGGATCAGGCCCCTATCAGGCAGAGACGTTTTGGGTATTCGTACATTGACTGCGCCCACAGGCCCAAGGGATCCGTGCCCGGCGTTCCCGGACTACAGGTCTAGATTCACAAACAAGCCCTGGTGCAAAATGAGCCCGTCCCCGCTGCCCGCTTGGGGGCCTAAGGGGAGCGGCTCATGGAATACCACGATCGGGTCCTGAAGTGCTCGGAGTGTGGTGCCGAGTTTGTGTTTACCGCCGGCGAACAGATGTTTTTCGCCGACAAGGGATTCAAGAACGAGCCGAAACGCTGTAAGGCGTGCAAGGCCAAACGAGCGGAGGGAGGCGGAGGAGGCGGGGCGACGCAAGCGCGGGCAGAAACCAAGACCACATGCTCGCAATGCGGAAAAGAGACCACGGTTCCTTTCCGACCGACGCAGGGACGCCCGGTGTTTTGCCGGGAATGCTTCCAAGCAAGGCGGTCCATGGGCGCAGCGTAGCCGAATTCTGAAAATTCAAGACTGAGGGAAAGGGCTATCGAAGGTGATAGCCCCTTTTTTATTTTTGAGGGGCGGCGCGAGGCAGCGAGGCAAGAGTAGGTTTGACTAAACTGGTGATCCAGACTGCGGGGAAATGCGTAACAGCACTTCCTCAGGGGCTAAAGCCCATTGAGAACCGAGTGCTTAATGTCGGAGCTGAAGCTCCGACCCCCTAACGATCGAATTTCCTAGGAAAGCTGGTAGCCGCCTGGATCAGGGCAAGGTGGCGAGCCAGGCTTCGAGGCGGGCGAGGGATTCGGGCATGTTACGGCGACCATAGCCGAAGCGGATGTGGCGGGGCTCGTCGTAGACGGTACCGGGAAGTAGAAGGACACCGGCTTCGCGGACTAGGCGTTCGCAGAAGGATTGCACGTCCTGCGCGGGCTTGAAGCGAACGAAGCCGATGGTGCCGGCGTTGGGGAGAGTCCAATCGAAAAGATCCGCGCGACGCGAAAAGAAGGCGTTCAGTTGGGGAAGATTGCGAAGGACGATCTGGAGATTGCGGTCGATGAGTTTCTGGCGGTGGCGGAAGGCGACGGCGGCGAGGAATTCGCTGGGAGCGCTGGCGCAGATGGTGGTGTAGTGCTTGAAGGAGATGATCTTCTGAAGGATGGAGGCGTCGCGGCAAGCGAGCCAGCCGAGGCGGAGCCCGGGAAGGCCGTAGGTTTTGCTGACGGAGCCGAGGCTGAGGGCGCGCTCATAGAGATCGCAAGCGGCGGGAAGCCGAGCGGCGGGGTCGTGCTCGAGTTCGCGGTAGACCTCATCGGAGAAGACGTAAATGCCATGGCGAGTGGCGAGTTCCAGGACGCGGCGGAAAATGCCGGGAGGCATGAGCAGTCCGGTAGGATTATGAGGCGAGTTGATGTAAATGGCGCGCGTGTTAGGGCGGATGAGCGATTCAAGGACGGAGAAATCGTGGGCCCAGGCGTTTGCGGCGTTGCGGCGCCATTCGGAAACAGCGGCGCCGATGCTTTTAGGGACGGTGAGGGCACTTTCGTAGCAGGGCGTTTCGACAATGGCGTGATCCTGGGGCGTGAGCAGAGCGTGACAAAAGACGAAGATGGCTTCTTCGGCGGCGGAAAGAACGACGAGTTGGTCGGGGGAGATTTGCGAGTACATGGTGGCAAGAACATCGCGAAGCCAGGGAGCGCCGGGGGATTCGGTGTAACCGCACCAGTGGTTGAGGAAGGCATCATGGGCGCCGGGTTCAAGGGCGAGTATTTCCTGAATGGTTTGGGATTCGGCGTCGGAAGAGGAGAGCAGGTACTTGGCGGCAAATTCATACTTGCCCATATACTCTTCGATTCGGAAGGGAGAGATCTGCATGAGGGTGAGTGTGCCAAGGGGAGAGGCGAGGCGTCCAGAACCAAATTGAGCGGAGGAGGGCCGGGTCCCCGGGGATGGAGGCAAATCGGAGGGGGGAGAAGGTATGATACTGGCTCCGAAGTGCCCATTGAGACCAAGCGATCCGGAGGGCCAAAATATGGCTCACCGCTTCAGCATCGGTGTCGAGGAAGAATTCCAGATTATTAATCCTGATACGTTAGAGCTGCGTTCGCACGTGGTGCAACTACTTTCCGCAGCGGCACTGGACTCGCCCCGGCGCTTCCAAAGAACTGAAGAACTCCTCCTAGGAGGAATTGGCAAACCGCCGAGCACTCAAATAGGAGAACTCGAATGCAGATCGGCAAGCCAGTCCTGACGATCATTGTCGGGGGGACTTAGACTATTACTTCCGAGTTGCCGACCATCCGCCCGGAACCGCCTGTCGCCTCATCCGCCGTTATACGTCCATGTGCCGGCCTTGGCGCAGTCCTCAACGATCAGTAAAGTGTTGCCGATGGGCAAGGTTTAATCCGCCATTGGACCCCCGAATGGCCCCTTTGACAATGACCTGCACTCACATGCACTGATGTCAGCCCTGGGTCGAGACCATAAATGTCAGAAGGCCTGCCAAAAACCCCGCCTCACTTTCCGATCCTCCCTCGGAATGAAAAGGGCATTTAGGGCTACGGGGATCTTGGCCAGTTCTTCCAAGGCGGTGCAACAGAATGAAGGGCTTTGTTATGATCGTTTTTATTTATCGGCCGGATACTGCGGATGCAATACCGACTCTTTCTCGGCAACGCTTTGGTTGCGACCGGTGTACAGATGCGGGAACAGCGGCACGCTGTTTAGGAGTTCCACGATCTTCTTCTTCAATCCAAAAAGCATCAGCGGATTGATCTTCGGAAGGTCGGCTTCGGTGAATTTCCCCTTGATTCCCGCGAACCGCTTCATATGGCCGACCGCGCACCGGATATCGAACCGGGAAGGATACACTTCGGGCACGTCCCGGTCGAGCTTGGTGAGCGCATAAACCGCCTCCATCGCCGTGCGCACCGAAGTCTCGACGGTGAACACCGCGTCGTCCTTGACCTCTACATATTGGCCGATAAATCCAAGATTAGTACACCCTTCCGGCACCCCGCGCGGGCGATCCGTGACCTTGCGCGGCATGAACTGGCTGTTGATGTAGGGCATCATGCAAATGGAAACGGAGGTATGCGCAAGAAGCTCATTCTTCATATCGAGCAGGCCCAGATGATAGAGCACTTCGGTCATGATCTCTTCGCCCGTGCACTCGTGCATCGGCTTTTTGATGTAATCGCCCACGCGCTCACCGAACAGCCCATTGCCCCAAAATACGTCTTCATCCTCCGCCTGGTCGGGAAAGAACGGCTTATGGTGCAGGATGAGCCCGATCTCCCACGCTGAGTCCTTGATCGAAATCGCGCCGCCTGTCCCCGCCTTGCTTCCTGTCAATTCTTCAAGTCTCTTGACGAACTGGGGATATCCCTTGACGGTCGGGAAGAAGGACATCCACTTCGTCTTTTCGATGTTACTGATGAACTTCTCCGGATGGCCGAATTTCTCGTGCTTTTTGGCTAGCCTCTCCCACAGCGCGAACAGGCCGCGGTCCTCGGTGGATCGATCGATGGGCGCGACAGTAGTATTGTCGCCGAACGTGCAGTTCTGGGTCATGGATCCGTTAGTCACGAACACAAGGTCCGTCTCTGCCACGGGAATAGTGGCTTCGACACCCGCTTGTTTCATGTGAATGCTTTGCACCGTGTTGCATGCCGCATCAAGGTCAAGATCGGTGACCGAACAACCGCCCACGAGCTTCACGCCCCCGCCGGCAAGCCACTTCTCGATAGGCCTCACCATCGCGTCGTACTCGTTGTATTTGGTATGGACAATGCCTTCAAGATATTCCGTGCGGTAATCGTTCGAAGCAAAACGGTTCATATAACGGCGGAGTTCCATGACGCTGTGCCATGGCTTGAATGCCAGCATGGTATGGAAGCACAGCCAGAAATTTCCCTTGAAGAGGGCTGAATCCTTCCCGAAATAATCTTCGATGCTCAGATCCTCGAACTCCTCTTCCGGTGACGTCAGAAGTTTGAGAATTCTTGCACTCACGTCATTCGGCAATTTGAAGTCATGGATGTTGCCGACGATATGACCCTGCTTTACGAGCGCCCGGCACTCGGAGTGGATCGGCTCGTCCTTATTGAAGTCCACCACGTCGTCCAACACGGTGTGCCCGGGGCGTTCCGAGGACGGAATTTTGCTACACAGATACCAGAGGCATTCCATGTACGGCTCGAGTTCGCGTTCGCCCCGATTCTGATACCCTTTTTGGGTCTTTATTCCGTCCATGCAGCCACCGAAAATAGGCAACTTCTCTAAGACAGTGATATTCTTCCCCGGCATGCCGGCATCGTCCGCAAGGAACACTGCCGCAGCAAGCCCCGCGATGCCGCCACCGACGATATACGCTTTGCGCTTCTCGATGCCCTCGGGCTTCGGTGCGCAATACATGGTTTTATAGATATTCATGGTTACCCTTCTCTTTTAGTCCAAATCGGAGGTGTCCGATGTGCCTCGGGGCGTCCGACTTGTCCGAAATGAATCCCGGCTCTAAAGTTCAAAAGCGACCGTTCGGCTTCAAAAACCGCTTCTCAAGAGAGTACTGGAACCTTCATAGAAAACCCAGTAAGACCCCAGGTTAGTCGCGCAGCCCGGTGAGCGGCCCCTGGTCAAGTTCACATACCACTACTTTGGCCACAGGCCGGTTCTGGCGATGGACCCCCTACCCTAAACACGGGGCGCGAGTAGCTGCAATGCGACGGAATGGGTCGCAGAAATAGAAACCAATGTCTTGCCACCCGCGACCTGCTTAGAGGCGGTTCATTTCGCCCTGCCTGTGCATCCGGGGTGTACAGCGAGCCGACGTGGTGATTATTGGGTGTGGCATATCGAGCTCAGCATAAACGCTACGGACTTTCAATTCCGCCGGATGGACGCCTAGCCTCAGACTCATGAACTGGACGCTTTCGCGAGCCGACTGAACCGTGGGGAATAGTCGGGCAGAGCTCAAGTCTTCGACCAGGAGTGCCACTTCGTAACAGAATCTGGAGATGAAGTGACCATGGTGCTCAACAACGTAGTGTTTGGTGGTCATGGCAAGTAGCCTCCACACGCCCTCCGAAGAGCCGCGCCGACGTTTCCGTGCCGACCGGTGGCAAGTCCCGTGGCGTCAGGAACCTGTGCATCCCGGGCTTGTCCTGGCGCCAGCCGCCCATGGCCCATGGCCTGCTCGCCTTTCAGGAGCGGCCCCTTTTTGGCCAGCCAGACCAAACTCACTTGCGCTCACGAGCAAAGCAAGCGACGCGGCGATCCTGATCATCCGGTGCATGGGTGACTCCAATTTCGTCTGGTCTGAATCTCTTCTTGCGTCTTGTACGGCAAGGCAATCCAAGCGCCAATCGCTAACCCCTTCAAGACACAACGCCTCGCGCAGCCGTAAAATCACAGCCTCTCCGCGAGTTCGCGAAACTTTGAGACTTCCTTTGGAAGGCCTTGAAATGATACTTGTTGATATTCATCGATCGGATCTTCGATTCCAAAGTGGATGGCGGAAGCCCTAGCTTGGCGGCCGCACCCGAGGGTCCCGAAACCCGGCCTCCCGTTTCGGCCAAGGCTGCCCCAATCACTTCTCGATCTTCCATCGAAGACCTTCTGACGAGCGCCTGCGCTGCCGGTTCCATTTGGAGGCAATCGCCAGAGAGCCAACTCTTCTTGATCGAGAGGTTCCCCTTTTCATAGACAATCACAGATCGTTCGAGCACATTTTGCAGTTCACGGATGTTTCCGGGCCATGGATAGCGAGTCAGCGCCTCCATCGTTTCGGAAGAAATCCTCCCAATGGTCTTGTTCATCCGCTGCGCGAATTGCTGGACGAAGTGCCGCACGAGCAGAGGAATGTCTTCCTGGCGTTCACGCAGGGGAGGAATGGAAATGGGAAAGACATTCAACCGGTAGTAGAGATCAAGGCGAAACTGCTTCTCGATGATCATTTCTTCCAAGGCTCGATTGGTCGCCGCGATAATCCGAACGTCGACTTTCTTTGTCCGCGTACTGCCCAACCGTTCGAATTCTCGCTCCTGTAAGAGGCGAAGGAGTTTGGGTTGCAGCTCCAGCGGGATATCGCCAATTTCATCCAGAAACAGCGTACCTTGGTCCGCTAGCTCCAGCCGCCCAACGTTCTGGGTGATGGCACCGGTGAAGGCACCGCGCTCGTGGCCAAACAGTTCGCTTTCGAGCAGGCCGCTGGGAATGGCCGCGCAGTTGAGCTTCACAAACGCGTGCTTATTCCGGCAGCTACGATTGTGAATCGCGTGTGCGATGAGTTCCTTGCCAGTGCCTGTCTCTCCCAACAGCAGAACGGTCGAATCACTGGTGGCAACCGTTTCGACCAGTTGCAGCACCTGCCGGAGCGCCGAACTCTGCCCCACGATTCCCTCAAAGTTCGCCGCGCCGCGAATCTCCTCTTGCAGATGGAGCTTTCCCCTGTCAAAAGCGTCCTGCGCCGAGTTTCGACGTGACTGCCGGGGTTCATGATAACTAGCGATACCCTGGCGGATCGCATTCAATAAATCGTCACCGTCAATGGGCTTCGTCAAAAACTCCATCGCACCTGCTTTGATCGCTCGCACTGTCATTGGGATGTCGCCATGACCGGTGAGGAAAATAATCGGGATCTGAGTATCCGATTTGGCAAGCTCTTGTTGCAGGTCGAATCCGCTCAGCCCCGGGAGCTCCACATCCAACACCAAACAGCTCGGGACCTCAACTCGCGGACTGGCTAAAAACTCGTCCGCCGATGCAAAGGCTTTTAGCTTAAATCCTGCGGAGCGAATTAGACTTCCCACCGCTTCGCGCACTGACGCATCATCATCCACTACGTAGACAGAAGCACCTGCGTTACCCATGGGCCCCCCTTTCTTCCAATTGTGTGAGGATTTTGAGAGGAAAACTCGTCAAACCCTCTTCATTCAACTCCACACTCGAAACTATTTAGATGTTTGCCTTTGTCTCCATTCGAGTTTCATTTGTCTTTTAGTTCTAATTTATTTCGAGCTCAGGGCCGTGCGCACCGCATTCAGTAACGCATCTTCACTGAACGGCTTGATCAGGTAATCCACCGCGCCGCCACTCAAAGCCTGTGAGCGCGCTTCCTCATCCGACGCATGGGCGGTAATGAAGATAACCGGTATCTCACAATGATTCGCAACCAGGTGACGGTGCAGTTCGATCCCACTCATCCCCGGCATACGCACATCCAGGATCAAGCAGTTGATATCGCCCCAATGATTTGACTCCAGGAATTCTTGGGCCGAGGCAAATACCTTTACTGCGAACCCCACAGACCTGAGTAAACTCTGAAGCGATTCGCGGACGGATTCGTCATCATCAACCACCGAAATAAGTGGGGTTGTCGGCATACAGAAGTGTTTAGCAGGAATTCAGAATAAAAGTCTATTACACCTTGGTATAAGTAGTTGTGCTGCCCGGAGTGCGGCCCGCGCCTACGATTTTTTTGCGCGCCGTAACGCTAACCTCTCCGACATTCTCACCAAGTCCGCCAGAGAGTCGGCCCGCATCTTATGCATAATATGGCCGCGATGAACTTTAACCGTGATCTCGCTTGTCCCCAGTTCGCCAGCGACTTGCTTATTCAGCAGTCCGGAGACCACCCGCTCCATCACCTCTCGCTCGCGCGGCGTTAGTGATTCATACCGGCCACGCAACTCCCGCATCTCTGCTTGTTGCTGGCGTGCAGCCCTGTCGCGTTTTATCGCCTGTCGAATTGCGTCCAACAGATCCCGGTCATCGAATGGCTTGGTAAGGAATTCCAGAGCTCCCGCTTTCATCGCCTGCACCGACATCGGAATGTCGCCATGGCCCGTAATAAAAACAATGGGAATCTCAAGGTTGAGTTCGGCCATGCGCTTCTGCAGGTCGAGTCCGCTCAGGCCCGGCAGCCGTACGTCCAGCACCAAACAACTCGGCACCTCGGCGCCGGGGCGGGCCAGGAATTCTTGCGCGGAGGCAAAGGTTTCGACCTGCAAGCCCGCAGACCGAATCAGACTGCTTAGTCCCTGCCGAACCGAGGGGTCGTCGTCCACAATCGCGATAACTGCGTCAGACTCCCGGGACTGCGGCATTTGCTTCTTCTCCGTGGTGCTTCGGAAGCGCAAAGTGGAAGACCGTCCCTGGGCCGGTCTTGAGCGTAGCCCATAGCCGGCCTCCATGGGCCTGAAGAATGGAACGGCTGATGGAAAGCCCCATCCCCATGCCGCCGGCCTTGGTGGTGTAGAAAGAGTCAAAGATCTTGTCTATCATCCGAGGGTCAATACCTATTCCCGAGTCTTCAACCGTTACCTGGACCTGGTCCGGGTCAATGTTCCGGGTGGTGATCATCAGTTCTCGCGGCCGCTCACCCACACCGCTCATCGCTTCGATAGCGTTCATAACCAGGTTGAGCGCCACCTGCTGCAACTGCACCCGATCACCTGAAACAGGTGAAAGATCATCCGCAAACTGCGTTCGGATGATCACACTCCTTCTTTTCGCTTCATCCCCGATGAGGGCCACGACTTCCCGGACGGTTTCGTTCAGGTTCAGCTCTTCTCTAAGCGCCGCAGTCCTTTTTGTCAGGGCCCGAATGCGATTGATCACTTCAGCGGCTCGCTTCCCGTCACGCACAATGCGGCGGGCGGTTTCCCGGGCTTCCTCCAGATTCGGCGCATCTCCGGCCAGCCAACGCAGGCAGGCGCTGCCGTTGCTCACTACGCCTGCCAGCGGCTGGTTGACTTCATGGGCAATCGAGGCGGCCAGCTCCCCCATCATGCTGACTCGGTTGATGTGCGCAAGATCCGCCTCGAGTTGGCGCAGCATCTCGCGCTGTTCTTCGGCCCGTACGCGGTCGCTGATGTCCCGGGCTACGCTCAGCAGGAAGCGACGCCCGCCATACGAAAACAGGCTGGTGTGTACTTCGACAGGGAAGGTTGACCCGTCCTTTCGCCGATGCGAGTGTCTGTCGATTACGGTCTCGCCCGCCGCCGCCCGCTTCGCGGCTGATTCCATCTCCACTTGATCCGAATCTATGTGGAAAGCAACTGCCGTGTTCCCGATCAGTTCCTGCCGAGTGTAACCAAGGCTCTCGCAGGCCTGCCGGTTCACATCAACAATGGTCCCTTGCTCGAAATCCTGGACGAATAGGGCGTCGCCCGCGTGGTCCACAAATGTGCGAAAGCGCGTTTCGCTCTCGCGCAGGGCTTCCTCGGCAAGCTTGCGTTCGGTGATGTCGACCGTCGTGCCTACAAGTTCAATAAGCTCTCCATCGGCATTCAAAACGGGATGCCCCATGCCGTACACGTGCTTAACTGTTCCGTCGGGCAACACGATCCTGTATTCGACATCTGTATCTACTTTGTCACGGATTCCTCTCTGCCAAGCACGCCAGAACTTGTCGAGGTCTTCTGGGTGTATTCGTCGCGGCGGCTGGTCCCGTGTCGGTAACCCCTGTTGCGGATCAAATCCATAAATCCGGTACAATTCTTCCGACCAGTACAACGGCTTGGTCGTCTCATCGCTGACAAAAGTGCCCGTATGGGCCAGCCTTTGCGATTCCGCCAGGTAAGCTTCGCTGCGCCGCAGAGCTTCTTCGGCCCGCTTGCGCTCGGTAATATCCATAAAGCTGCCCATCAGTTCGACGACAACTCCTGCGGCATTCATAACAGGGTGCCGGATAGCGTGAATATGCTTGACCGTTCCGTCGGGCAATACAAATCTGTACTCGTCGGACGTATCTACTTTCTCCTTTAGCGACCTCTCAAACCCGCTGTGCGCCCTGATCCTATCCTCCGGGTGGATTCGTCGGCCCATCGCTTCCCTGGGCGGTACACCCTCGCGCGGATCGACCCCGAAAATCCGGAACATCTCCTCGGACCAGTAGGTATACTCGCGGGTATCCGCGTTCAAAGCCCAGCTACCTGTGTGGCTCAGCCTTTGCGTTTCCGCCAGATACGCTTCACTCTGCCGTAGAGTCTCCTCACTTTCACGCCGGCTACGGAACATCAGCAGGCCGGTGAGCGAGTCCGCCAGCCGCCGGGCGATCTCCTCCACCAGCTTCCTTTCGTCTGGCGTCCAGACGCGCGCGTAAGAGCACTGGTGTAACACTAACACCCACGGCTTGCCTGTTTTCGGATATAAGGCGATGCCAATTGAGGACTTGTGGCCGAAACGCTTCGCGAAGTCTCCTACAAGGGGGTGATCGCATCCGGGACCAAAGGTTACAACTCCGCTTGACGCAAGAACTGTTTGAAAGCCCCTGGCCGTATCCGGGGTCATGGGAATCACGCCTCTTTCTACGGCATATTCCGGCCGGGTCCGCGCCATGACGACCTCAAAGGAAGGGGCATTCGGATCGCACGGGTAGTACAGAAAGGCGCGTTCGCTATCGAAAATGGCCAGCATGGCCTGGATGACATCGCCCGCCACCTGCTCGAGGTCATTGGTCCCCTGCATGGCCCGATTGATCCTATCCATGCTTTCCAAGAACCAGACCTGCGCCTGACGCTCGTGCTCGGCACGCTTGCGGTCTTCTATATCGGTCGCCGAGAGGTACCAGCGCGCGATGAGTCCCTGATCGTCGCGCAGAGGATTATCACGGAACAAGAACCATCGGTACACTCCATCCATTCTGCGCAACCGTGCTTCGAATTCATGCGGAACATCGCTTGCCGGTCCGGCGTACACATCTTTCGCTACGCGTTCCCGGTCATCCGGATGAAAAAACCAAAAGCGATCGGAGATACTCAGCCATTCCTCGAGGGTTACACCGAAGTAATCGAGCGCGGGCCGGTTGGCATAGAGACGCTTCCTGTCCTGCCCAAATACAGCGACTAACTGCGGCGCGAAATCCAGAATCTGCCGCCGCTCCAAGTCCTGCTGTTGGATTTTGTCTTCGGCCCGCTTGCGCTCGGTGATATCCCGCACGAGGGCTATGTTGTAAGCCCGGCCTCCATACTCGAAATAATTCGCGCTGATCTCGACCGGGAAAATGCGGCCATCCCGGGATTGGTGGCGGCTTTCGAAACTCAGGGACCGCCGCGCCTTAAGGTCGCGCCAATGGTCCGACCAACGCCCGGCCGGGAACTCCGGGTCAATATCCCGTACGGCCATGCCGAGGAGTTCCTCACGGCTATAACCCAGGACCCGGCAAGCCTCCTCGTTGACGTAATGAAAACGCGCCGTATCGTCTACCAGCATGGCGGCTTCGTGGACATTGCCCAAGGCGAAGCCAAGGAGGGCCACTTCCCGCTCCGCCTGTTGGCGGGCGGCCCGGGAACGCAGGGTGACGATGCCGAACGCCAAGTCCGCAGCCAGTTCCTCAAGAAGGCGAATCTCTTCGGACGCAAAAGCGTTGGGCTGCGCGGAATAAACGGTAAGACTGCCGAAGACGTCGGCATGTTCGTCCTTGAGCGGCAGGGCGATGCCGGAACGAAAATCGAGCAACATATCGCTGTCCCGCCAAGACGCAAGTCGAGGATCCGTTGTGAAATCCTCAATGCAGCAAGTTTTCCCGCTCCGGATGGCCGTTCCAGTGGGGCCGCCCCCACGCTCTGTGTCAGCCCAAGTAATGCCGAGATTTGCGAGATATCCCTCCTCGGTCCCGGTCCACGCGACAGGACGCACGCTTCTGGCCTCGTCGTGTTCGGCATACGCCGCCCATGCCATGCGGTAGCCCGCCTCTTGGCAGACGATCCGGCAGATTTCATCGAGCAAGCTCTGCTCATCGGTGGCGCGTAGAAGGGTCTGGTTGCAGTCGCTGAGCGCTCGCAGTTCGCGATTCGAACGTCGCAACGCCTCCTCCGCCCGCTTGCGCTCGGTGACGTCGTTGTTGGTCTCCAGGATTGCAACCGGTGCGCCCTGCTCGTCCCGCTGCAAAGCCCACCGGCTCGCCACCACAAGCCGGGTTCCATCCTTCTTGGTGTGAAGAAGTTCGCCCTCCCAGCGACCTGTGCGCGTCACTTCTGCCTTAAGCTCCTCAAGGGGCAACGGGAAGACTGTATTCAGCATGTCGTGAACGACTTTGCCCACCGCCTGCTCTGCAGGCCAACCGTACCGTTCCTCGGCGCCGCGATTCCAGTACTTGATCACCCCGTCCATATCCATCACAAAAACAGTGTCGTGCGTAAGATTGAGGAGATCCGCCCGCACGCGCAGGGCCTCCTGGGCACGCCTGCGCTCGATGGCATAGCGGACCGTCCGGACCAGCAGGTCGCGGTCGAATCGTCCTTTGACCAGGTAATCCTGTGCGCCAGCACGCACTGCCTCCGAGGCAAAGCGCTCATCATCCAGGCCGGTAAGAACCACAATCGGCACGCCACCGCTGACCTTTTGCATCAGCTCCAGCGTTTCCATTCCCCGAGAATCCGGCAGTCCCAGATCCAGCAACACCACATCGAAACTTTCCCGGCGCAACCGCTCCAGGGCCGAATCCAATCGGGTCACATGTTCAAAGCAAAAAGTCTCGCCCGGCGATTCTTTGACCATCTCCCGGATCAGGCGTTCATCCGCTGGATTGTCTTCGACTAAAAGGGCCTTCATAACCTACCGACTTTCATTTTGTTACTGGAGGAAGGGTTACCACGGCCAGCCAGAATTCCTCAAGGACACGAATCACTTCAAGAAACTGCTTCAAATCCACTGGTTTCGTGACATAAGCATTGGCATGCAGATTGTAGGAGCGCACAATGTCCTCCTCAGCCCTGGAAGTAGTGAGAATTACCACCGGAATGCGCTTCCAGTTGTCGTCTTGCTTGATCTCGGCGAGAACCTCCCGCCCGTCCTTCTTGGGTAGGTTCAGGTCCAGCAGAATCAGATCCGGCGACGGGGCGTTCGCATAGTGACCTCGCTTGCGCAAGAACTCCAGGGCCTCCATGCCGTCCTCCACAACATGGAGCGAATTGATGACTTTCGCTTCTTGGAGCGCCTCGCGCGTCAAGCGCACATCGGCGGGATTGTCTTCCACGAGCAGGATGTCAATCGGACGGACTGGGTTCATGGTAGTCTCATCTTTCATCCGGAATTACAAAATGAAAAGTACAACCCTTTCCTCGTTCGGACTCTACCCAGATGCGGCCCCCATGCCGCTCCACAATCTTCTTGCAGATCGCCAGTCCAATGCCTGTGCCAGGATACTCTTCCCGTCCATGCAGACGCTGGAAGATGATGAATATCCGGTCAAAATATTGTGGGTCGATGCCGATACCGTTGTCGCGGACGCTGAACTGCCACCCGCCGTCTTGCCGCTTGGAAGAAACGTGAATTCGGGGCGCTTCCTCCGGCCGCCGGAACTTGATGGCATTACTAAACAGATTCTGGAAAAGCTGGGTTAATTGGGTTGCAGCGGCCACCAACGCAGGCAGAGGATCGTGAGTGATCACCGCGCCGCTTTCTGCGATGGCTACGTCTAAATTCTCCTTCGCGGCCTGGAGAATGCTTTCGCACTCAACCAACACGAACGGATCGCCCCGCGTGCCGATTCTTGAAAAGGCCAGCAGATCGTTGATCAGGGTCCGCATGCGCGTTGCGCCTTCGACCATAAACGTAATGAAATCGTCCGCATCGGAATCCAGTTTGCCTTGGTAGCGGCGGGCCAGTAATTGCGAGAAACTGCTCACGGCTCGGAGTGGTTCCTGCAAATCATGCGAGGCGACATAGGCGAATTGTTGCAGGTCGGAGTTCGAACGGGCCAGCTCAGCGGAGTACTCTCGGAGCGATTCTTCGGCACGCTTGCGCACCGCAATCTCATTCTGGAGTTGCTGGTTGACGCGCTCGACCTTGACCCTTTCCGCCTCCAAATCCTCAAGGATGTTTAGAACCGCGCGCTGGTCCATCTCCAGTTGGGTCTTCTCCCCTGAGAAATCCTCCAAAATATTGACCAAGGCGCGCTCCACCGCTGCAAGCTGCCCTTTCTCCTCCATGGAATCTTCGAGGATATTGAGCAGGGCGCGTTGAGCGTCCTCGAGCACACCTGGTTTCTCGTTGTCCGGCGCGGGCAGGCCCGGCGCCACGTGGTCAATCGTACGTGGCATTTCCTCCCATCTTGGATCCTGAATCGGCGGATTCATCGTGCCACCTCAACGGTCTTGAGCACCTAAAACAATAAGTGCTTCCCCGCGTCACGCACTAACGCCCCCATCCGGGATTCGCCGTTTGAGTTCTTCGATCTCCTTTTTCAATTCAATCATCTTCAGCTCGCGACCTACCGTGAGTTTGTGAAAGCGCTCGAGCTCAGCCAGCCGCTCCAGCTCGCGGGCACGCTGATGGGCCAATTCAGCCTCGGTTCGCTTGAGTTCGGTGATGTCGCGAGCAGCGGCAAAGACTCCGAGCACCTTGCCCGAGCTATCCTTGTATACCGAGGCGTTATAGAGCACGTCGGTTAGGCGCCCTTCGATATGGCGAATGGTCAGTGGATAGTCGGTGACGAATCCCTGCGAGAAAACACGCTGGTAGCCCTCGCGGGCCTTTTCCGGCTCCGTGAAATAGTTGGCGAAGTCCGTTCCCACCAGCCTTTCGCGCGCCACCCCGGTGACCTTGACAGTCGCTTCGTTTACATCGGTAATCTTGCCTTCGGGACTGATGGTGACTAGCGGATCCAGGCTGGCCTCAATCAGGCTACGCGCATACTGCGAAGCCTGCTTCTGGGCAGTGATGTCGCGAGCAGCGGCAAAGACTCCGAGCACCTTGCCCGAGCTGTCCTTGTATACCGAGGCGTTATAGAGCACGTCGGTTAGGCGCCCTTCGATATGGCGAATGGTCAGTGGATAGTCGGTGACGAATCCCTGCGAGAAAACACGCTGGTAGCCCTCGCGGGCCTTTTCCGGCTCCGTGAAATAGTTGGCGAAGTCCGTTCCCACCAGCCTTTCGCGCGCCACCCCGGTGACCTTGACAGTCGCTTCGTTTACATCGGTAATCTTGCCTTCGGGACTGATGGTGACTAGCGGATCCAGGCTGGCCTCAATCAAGCTACGCGCGTATTGCGTGAGCCGAATCTCATCGGTAATGTCTTTCGACATCAGCAGGAACCCGACTGGCTTTCCTGCCACACCGTAACGAGGCGTGATCACCACCCGCGCGGTGAACTGTTCGCCATTCTTCCGCTTGCGCGGGAGTGTTCCTTCCCATTTGCCTTGCGCAAGTGCCGCCCGCAATATCTCCTGTGGTTTCCCGGCGCGCACATCCTCATCTATATGCAGAATCGAGGAGTTGGCCTTGCCCACCACTTCTTCGGGCTCGTACCCGTAGAGGCGTCGTGCCCCTTCGTTCCAGAGAAGGATTCTTCCCTCTAGGTCTTTAGCAATAACTGAATACTCGGTGGACGATTCGAGGATGTTGGTTATGAAATCCACCGCCTCCGAGGCGGTTCCCACGATGGAGTCGTCGAAAAGTCTGGAACTAACTTCCGCAGCAGGCCCCGCGGTCAGATTGATCCGCGAACCTCCGTCAGCGCCTGCGGGAGTTCGAACCTCTGGCTCAGAGTCGCATTGCGCACTTCGATCATCCTGGGTCATCGTTGGGCCTCCTGAATCGCAATTACGCCTGCGGGTCGCCGCCCATGTAATCATTTTGGCGTTGGTTCCCGCCAGTTCAGCCTGGCGGACCTCGGCACTTATTGCCCAACCACCGATTCCAAGTTCCATGTCCGCGAATCTCAGGAACCGGCCTGCTCCAATCCGCGCAACAGCGACGAAACCTGGCCGAGCCCACGGCGTCCTATCTCATCGGTACCATGGTCCGTCTCTATATCCAACGCTCGATGCCTGTTTGCCGCTTTGCATCCTGAGTCGCCCGGCTATGGAGCGACTCCAGCAAAAACACGTCAGGAGGAACGAAGAACGGGTTTTGCTGAAGAAATGGTAGACAACCAGGATAGCCTGCTTTATTTCTACTCCGAAAACCAGCCTTTGACAACAGTTCCACGGCTATGGCGCGGGGCGAGGTATCGACGTTTGTCTGCAAGACGTTGTTGTTATGCAATCAAGGTTCATCGTTCATGACCACTTGGCCGGAAGGTCGACTACTCGCGAAATGATCCGTACATAGCCGCTTTGGCGATGCATCTCGGGGGTTGTGTCCGAATCACGGCGCACTCAGAAGCTATTCTGCCAGTTGAGCGCGCTGACTCGGCTATTGGCTGTCAGTTTTGTGAAACGATCCAGAGATCCCGCATGTGAAGGCGTTTTTTGCGGTGCTGACGGACGCGAGGAATGCGGCGTTGTTTTCCCCGGCGGAGCGCGAACTGATCCGGCGGCATGTTCCGTGGACGCGTGTGGTACAGGACGTGAAAAGCGATTACGAAGGCAAGCCGATTGAGCTGCTGAAGTACATACGAAAACGCCAGAAGGACTTGGTGCTGAAACCCAGCGACGAATATGGAGGAATGGGCGTGTCGCTGGGGTGGGAAACAGACGCGAAGCACTGGGAACGCGCCATCCAGGAGGCATTGCCCGGGGGGAAGAAGGCCAAGGAGCACGGTTGCTGGATCGTGCAGCAGCGCATACCGGTCAGCCGGGATGTGTTTCCGCACATCGGTGCGGGCGGCAAAGTGGATTTCCGAAACATGCTGGTAGATTTCGGGCCGTATTTGTTTCGCGGGAAGCTGGCGGGATTCTTGACGCGTTTAAGCGCGACAGGGTTGGCAAATGTGACGAGCGGCGGAGGGCAGATTCCCTCGTTCCGGGTGGAACCAAGAAAAGCGGGAGAAGCGTAATCAACGTCGAAAAAGAGGAGGGGCATCGGGACAGTTTCCGTTTAGCGCGCTATACCTCGGAGTAAGCCAAGAGGCTGCTTTCAAACTTCCTCGAACGCCGTTTCCGGACCATGGGCGCGGGCAAGGGCCGACTCACTCCACAAAATTAGATCGATTGAAAATGGAACTCGCTTCGTAGCCTATGGCTTGCCTTCTCGTTTGGGAATCGGGGCACCGAGTGTCTTCAACGCTTGCGTCGCCGCGTCCGCAAGTTGATCCTGAGCTACTGGAGGGGCGCTTGCTACGATTTGTTGCAGCAAAGGAACGGCTCTCGAATCCCCAATTTCTCCTAAAGCCCAGATCGCATTCCACTTCAAGTAGTCTAGAGTCAGTTGCGGCTTTCCTTGTTGAACAACTGCGATCAGAGCATCCACAGCCCTGGGATCGCGCAATTGCCCAAGCGCATGCGCCGCAAGTTCTCGGTCTTTCGCATCCTTCTGCTTCAGTATCGCGATCAACGGTTCAACGGCTCTGGAATCTCCCAGATCGCCCAAGGCTTTGGCCGCCAACGGGCGATCTAATCCCAACATGCGGATCAACAAATCAATAGATGCCACATCTTTGCATTTCACGACCGCATCGGCCACCGTCGCCCTCATTTTCGGGTCCTCATCGGTTAGGCCAACGCGGATTTCCGGCATGATTTGGCACTGCTTCATCTCGACTAAGGCATTGATGGCCAGAATCCGCATGGAGGGTTCCTTCATTAAGCCTATAAGCGATGGAACAGCTCGAGGATCATTGAGCTTTGCCAGTGTGCCGACAACTCCTTGGGCAATTACAGGGTTCTTGTCGTGAAGAAGGGGAAGCAAGGGCTCTACGGCGCTTTTGTCTCCGATCTCTTCTAACGCCACGCAATCGTGGCAGTACATGTTACGTTCGCCTCGTTCCGCGAGATCCCGGATTAGCGGCTGTACCGCCCGAGGGTCTTTTAGTCGTCCGAGCGTCATCTGAATCCATTCGCGCTCCTTGGGGTCACCAAGTGCAGCAATCAAGGCTTCCACATCGCCTGGACACCGTTCTCCGCTTTTGAATTTCTCAAACAGTCCTCGCGCAGCAAGGTACCTGACGCCTTCGTCAGCATCCTTCAAGCGGGCAACCAACGGGCAGGTCCCTTTGGGATCGTACATTCTCCCAAGTGCTTCCACGGCATTGCCTCTGATTTCAATCGACTTGTGTTCACTCAGGACCGCCAACGCAGAGATTGCTTTCGGATCTCCGATCTGGCCCAGTGCCCAGGCTCCTTGCGCCACCACGTTTTCATCCGAGTCCTTCAGTAGGGCAAGCAATCGGTCCGTCAAATCTCCATTCGTGCCTTCTTCTTTCCTTCCGCTGTTGTCTTGGAGGATTTGTCCAATAGCAGTAGCGGCTGCGGCGCGTACTTCCGGTGAAGCGTCATCCAGCGCCTTGATGAGAGGGGGAATGGAATGTTCCTGGTCCGTTTCGCGAGTATCCTCCCCGCGCATGCTGAACTGCGCCTGATCTAAATCGCCAAGACCCTTGGCAGCAGCTGCTCGCACCTTGGGGTCAGTGTCACTCAGTAAATCGGCCAGCGGGATCGTCTTGCTCGTGTCTTCTGATTGGCCCCATTTCTTCGCCGCTGCAATCTTCTCGGCCGATGTACGAGGCGCCTTGTTCCCATGTGGCTTTGGCACCTCAGCTGCGGCATTACGTGCAAGATAATCCTGCGCTATCCCTTGAATCTCAGGGTTGGGCGCATGTACCGCTGCCCGCATGAATCGTGTGACTCTGGCTGTCGGGCACCACGACAAGAACTTTGCAATCTGGACCATCGTCTCGGTCGGCGCATTGCTTTGATAGGCCGCGATCAATGGCTCGACCACGCCGGAGAAATCGACGCAAGTCCCTTCTTTGATTTGCTGCGAATTGATCCACTGGATTGCCGCGGTACTGATCCTGTCATCGGCACTTGTCGTCGCATATCCGAACAGCTCTGCTGCTGGGTCAGGGCCGCGATCTCCTGGGTCCTTGCAATTCCTGTAGTAATAACGCTGGAGCCCCTCGGCGGCCGCGGATTCATGGCACTGACTATTGCTGTGGAATCCTTCGACCAAAACGGGCAGCCCTGCGTCCCCCATTTCACCGATTGTCTCTCCCACCCAACTGGCGTACTCTGCTTCGCACGGTTCACCAAGGGATTGCATAAGCGCTTTCGCCGCAGGCGCGCCGAGGTCCTCCAACTGGCCTGCAACGCTCAAATTGTTGCTTTTCGCGGCGATCATCACGAGCGCTGGGATTTTGTCCGGGCTTTTGTATACCGCTAGCACATCAATCAGTGCGTTTTGTGCGTCGCCAGACGATGTGGGCAGTACCTCTAGCAGGATTGGCAGCACGACGGGACTTGGAGAAGACTGAAGCTCCAGTTTCGCCGCGCCCCGCACGCTCGAGTCCGGGCTTTGGAGCTGCTTGACCAGCTCTTCTGCTCGCGCTGTAATTTTGGAAGGCTGTTGGGCGAGACACTCACCTGGAACTTGCAGCAGGCAAACCGCCAGAAAGAACGAAGGATAACGCATGGCTCCAGTTTAATGCACAATTCCCTTTTCACGCTCGAATACACCACCGATGTGTTCTCATTCCGTCTACTCCCACCGTTCGCCGGGCATCTCGTTGGCGCCCTCGAAGTCCCGTTGGGGGAAGGCGCGGTGGGTGTGAGTTTCTTCACTGGATGGGTAAACGGAATCGGGATTACTTCGGAGCAGGGGGAATTGGCACAGGGGCCAGTTCAGGTAAAATAGTTGAAATGGCCTTTGGGATCGCACCGAATGAGCTGATGGCGGGCGCGAAGAACGCCGTGGAAGTTTGCCTGGGCGTGCGCGCGAACGAGCGCGCGACGCTGATTGCGGATGAGGTGAGCCGGGAAGTGGCGGCGAGCCTGGAAAAGGCACTGCAGGAACGCGGAGCAGAGATCACGGGGCTGTTGCTGGAGGATTTTGGGCCGCGGCCGATGGTTAGCGCGCCCGGGCCGGTGCTGGAAGCGCTGGAGAAAGCCGACGTCGGGATATTGTGCATGACGCCGCAGCCGGGCGAGCTGACTGCGCGGATGGCAATCGTCAGGGTGGTGGAGCGGCGGCAGATCCGCTACGCGCACATGATTGGGGTGACACCAGAGATTATGCAGCAAGGGATGCGCGCGGACTACCGGCTGGTGGATCGCTTGAGCGATTGGCTGCGCGAGCGGATGTTGAAGGCGGAATCGCTGACGGTGAAGACGGAGGCGGGAACTTCGATCAGCGCGCATTTCGACCGCGGGCTGGATTGGGTGAAGACGAGCGGGCTGATTAGTCCGAGATACTGGTCGAATCTGCCGGCGGGAGAAGTGTTCACGACGCCGGCGACGGTGGACGGCACGTTCGTGTGCGACGCGGCGGCCGGAGATTATTTCAACGGGGAATACGGGGATTTGCAGGAGACGCCGCTGGTGCTGAAGATTACGGGAGGAAGACTGAAGAAGGTGGAGTGCGGGCGGAAGGATCTGGAAGAGGAGTTCTGGGCGTATTGCCACACGGACGAAAACAGCGACCGGGTGGGGGAACTGGCGTTTGGAACGAACGTCGGGTTGTCACGGATGATCGGCGTACTGCTGCAGGACGAAAAATTTCCGGGAGTGCACATCGCGTTTGGCGATCCGTACGGGAACCAGACGCATGCGAATTGGAAGTCGCGGACGCATGTGGACGTGCTGACGCGGAATTGCGACGTGTGGATCGATGAGGATCTAGTGATCGAAAAGGGGCGGTACCACCTGGATCATCTGGGGCTGGGTTAGCAAGTTTCCAAGAAAAAGAGACGGCAACACCGGCGGCACAGAGGCAGGAGAAGAGGAACCCAAGACCCAGGCACACACTCCGTGCCTGGGGCACCCGGCAGCCCCCTAAAATAATTTGCCGATGTATTCGCGCATCTCACGTTTCCAGAGGGGCCAGTCGTGGCCGCCTTCGGGACCCCAGTTGTCCACGGAGTGGCGAATCCCTTTGCTGGACAGCACTTCGGACAGGCGATAGGTGGGGGCGCTATTTTCCCAGGGACCGGTGCCAGTGATGAGGTGGATGTCGCAGGAGTTGTACTGCTCGAAATACCAGCCATCGGAGAGATTGGAAAGGTAATCGACGGGATTGTTGAAGCAAAAATTGTTGTCGTACATCCCATCCATGAAATTCCTGAGATCGTAGACACCGGACATGGCAAAGCAATGCTTGAAGACATCGGGATGCTTGAAGAGCGAGTTGGCGGCGTGATACGCGCCGAAGGAAGCGCCCATGGTGGAAATGGCGATTTGCGATCGGCAGTGATCCCAGATGAAGGGAACGATCTCTTCGCGGAGGTAGGAATCGAAAACGGATTGAACATAGCTGCGGTGAAACGGGTGAGCGTTCTTGTCGTAAAAACTGAGGCCGTTGATGGAGTTGACGGAATAGAATACGTGTTTTGGCATAGTATGCGGGTGAGCGGAGGTTGAATTGAAACGAATATTCGGATTTGCTTGTTTGCTTGTGATGGGAATGGCGATTCCGGCGAGCGCGCAGAGGCGGCCGGTGCTGCCACAGATTGATGAGCCGCATCCTTATTATTACCGCGAACTGTATCTGCCGCAGTTGACGAGCGGGCCGAGCAGCCTGACTTGGGGACCGAATTCGGAGGAGCTGATTTATTCGATGGCGGGATCGTTGTGGCGGCAGAAGTTGGACTCGAAGGACGCGGTGCAGTTGACGGATGGACCGGGATACGACTACCAGCCGGATTGGTCGCCGGATGGGAAAAGCGTGGTGTACGTGTCGTATCAGAAAGATGCGATGGAGTTGTGGCTGCTGGACTTGGCGAGCGGGAAAACGAAGCAGCTCACGAGTGGTGGAGCGGTGAATGTGGAGCCGCGATGGTCGCCTGACGGGAAAAGGATTGTTTGGGTTTCGACGCAGTACAACAGGCGATTTCACGTTTTTATGGCGGACGTTGTGGATGGCGAGCTGAAGAACGTTGTGCGGCTGACGGGCGAAACGAAGAGTTCCCTGCCGCGGTATTACTACAGCGCGTACGACATGGAGATCAATCCGGTGTGGACGCGGGACGGGAAAGAGATTCTGTTCGTATCGAATCGCGGACACATTTATGGGACCGGGGGGTTCTGGCGGATGAAGGCGGAACCGGGAGCGGAGGCTCGGGAGATTCATTACGAGGAAACGAGTTGGAAAGCGCGGCCGGACTTTTCGCCGGACGGCTCACGCATGGTGTACAGCTCGTATCTGGGAAGGCAGTGGCACAACTTGTGGGTTATGCCGGCGAATGGAGGGGATGCATTTCCCATTACGTATGGGGATTGGGATGAGACGAATGTGCGGTGGTCGCCAAACAGCAAAGAGATTGCATTTATAACCAACAAGGGCGGGAGCCCTCAAATTGGTATTCAGGGTTTGCTCGATGAGAGAAAGCATTGGGTCCACGCACAGAACCGCAGATATCTCTATCCGCACGTCAGCATCTTCCTTCAAATAGCTGAAAAAGGAGAAAAGGAAACGCAGGGGCGTTTTTCCGTAGTTGATCAGCGAGGGAAGTTCTACGCGCCCGAACGCGCGAGTGTTTATGCCGATGACGCCTACGACCCAGGAAAAGAGCCGTTCGAGGATCATTATTTCTACGCGAGCGAGGGTGAATCCCTCACCGTCCCTGAAGGGCAAGTCACAATAGCCCTCCAAAAGGGACTCGAGAATCGGGTCGTGAAGCGAACCATGGAAGCCAAGCAGAGAAGCTTGAATCTATTTGAGTTTGAGCTGGAAAAGCTGGACTGGGGGAATAAGCGTGGCGAGGAATGGGTCAGCAGCGACTTGCATGTACATATGAATTATGGAGGAACATACAAAACCACTTGCTATGGGCTGGCTGACATTGCCGAAGATGAAGGCGTGAGGATCGTTCACAGCCTCGCCGTGAACAAGGAGCAGCGATTTCCGGACATTGAACTTCTCGGATTCGGGGAGGCTGTCTGTGGCGACGCGGACGTGGTGGTTATTCAAGGGCAGGAATTCCATACGAGCTACTGGGGGCACCGGGGGATATTGGGATTGAAGGATCATTTGTTGTTGCCGGGGTATGCGGGATATCCGAATACGGCGGCGGCGAGTTTGTATCCGATGAATGCGGACGTGTATGACATGGCGCACGCGCAGGGGGCGCTGGTGGGAGCGGTGCATCCGTTTGACGAGGTGCCGGACCCGTTTGCGAAGCCAGCGCAGAAGATTACGGATGAATTGCCGGTGGATGCGGCGCTGGGGAAGCTGGACTACATGGAGATTGTGGGATTCAGCGATCACAAATCCACGGCGGCGGTGTGGTACAAACTGCTGAACCTGGGATTCAAGCTTCCGGCAGGCGGGGGAACGGATGCGACGGCGGATTATGCGGCGCCGATCCGCGGCCAGGTGGGATTCGACCGCGTGTATGTGTGGACGCCCGAATGGCCGGTGAGCATTGAAACGTGGATGGATGAATTGAAGCAAGGGCGCACATTTGCGACGAACGGGCCACTGATCGAGTTCAAGCTGGGCGGGGAAATGGTGGGGAGCGAATTGAAGTTTGACGCGGCGCAAGCGGGAGTTCCCTTCACGGCGAAATTGCGGTCCATCGTGCCGGTGGACCATCTGGAGGTGGTGTGCAACGGGAAGGTGGCGCGAGAACTCAAGCTGGAGGGAGCGCGCGACACGGAAGATGCGACAGGAACGATTCCGCTGAATGAAAGCGGATGGTGCGTGTTGCGGGCGTGGAGCGATAAGGCGGAATATCCGGTGATGGATAACTATGCCTACGCGACGACAAGCCCCGTGTATGTGACGATCGCCGGGAAGCGGGCGTACTCGCGCGAGGATGCGGAGTATTTCGAGGCATGGATTGACCGAACAATCGAAGTGACCGAGAAATATCCGGATTGGAATTCGGCGGCAGAGAAGGATTTGGTGATGAAAAGATTGCGGGAAGCAAAGGCGGTGTATGAAGTGATGAAGTAAAAGTTATTCAAAATGGGGTCCAGCGGGGAGAGAGGAGTTTCCTCAGGGGCTAAAGCCCATTCCTTGCGGCTTTTTGTCGGAGCCCTTCGAAGCTCAGGGTAAACTGAAGCTCCGACCCCTGAGTAGCACTTGTGAGGGTGGTTTTTCACAAGGGGAGGAGCGGACGCGGAAAAATTGGGAAGCGACCGTGAGGGGCGCGAAAAGGAGATGCGCACTTGTCACTCGAAGGTTGTTGGAGATAGAATTCGGCGGCCCAAATAAGATAGTGGGGATAACGCGGCACACGCGGGTAGCAGGGCGGCGTTCCGCCTGTTGGAAGAGGGGCACTCGCTCCACCCTCGAATCCGGACGAGCATCCACGAATCGACCAGGCTGCCGCTGGCAGTTCGGCAGAAGAGTGCCGGTGCATGCGGACTGGCGCAACCGATGAGAAAAAATGAGATTCCTCGGAGAAAAAGCGGGAAGCTGAATTGAGAATGAAGAAAGTGCGGAGAAGGAAGGAGGGTACATGATCGTTGGTGTGCCCCGAGAAGGTTATCCAGGCGAGCGGCGCGTGGCACTGGTGCCAGCGGTGCTCCCGAATCTGAAGAAGACCGGGCTGGATGTGCTGATTCAAGCAGGCGCGGGCCAGGCAGCCGGCTACCTGGACGCGGAGTACGTGGAGAAGGGCGCGAAGCTGGCGGCTAGCCGCGAAGAGGTGTTCGCGTCCGCGGACATTCTCGTGCAATTCCTGGGTCATGGAGCGAATGACAAGACGGGAAGCGCGGATCTGCCGCTGTTGCGTAAGGGTCAGGCGCTGGTGGGATTTTTGAGGCCGCTGGGAACGGTGAAGACGGTTCAGGAGATTGCGGAGCGTGGGGTGACATCGTTTTCGGTGGAGTTGATGCCACGCATCACGCGAGCGCAAAGCATGGACGCGCTGTCTTCGATGGCGACGATCTGCGGATACAAAGCGGTGTTGCTGGCCGCCAACACGCTGCCGAGAATGTGCCCGATGTTGACGACGGCGGCGGGAACGATAACACCGGCGCGCGTGTTGATTATCGGCGCGGGCGTGGCGGGGCTGCAGGCAATCGCCACGGCGCGGCGGTTGGGGGCAGTGGCCTCCGCCTATGACATGCGTCCGGCGGCAAAAGAACAGGTGCAGAGCCTGGGCGGGCGGTTCGTGGAGCTGGCCGTGGAAGCGAAGGACGCGCAGGACGCAAGCGGTTACGCCAAGGCACAGGACGAGAGCTTCTATCAAAAACAGAGGGAACTACTCGGCAACGTGGTGGCGGAAAGCGACGTGGTAATCACGGCGGCAGTGATCCCGGGAAAGAAATCGCCGGTGCTGGTGACGAAGGAGATGGTCGAGCGGATGGCGCTGGGATCAGTGATCGTGGATCTGGCCGCGGAGCGCGGCGGCAATTGCGAGCTGACCAAAGCGGACGAGACGGCGGTAATTCACGGCGTGACGATCATCGGCGAGTACAACCTGGCGGCGATGGTGCCGTATCACGCGAGCCAGATGTATGCGCGCAACGTGACGGCGTTTCTGCTGCACCTGACGAAAGAAGGCAAACTGCAACTGAATTTGCAGGATGAAATCACGCGGGAAACGCTGCTGACGTATGAGGGAGAAATCGTGAACCCGCGCGTACGGGAATTTTTCGCGCTGCCGGCTTTGCAGACGACGCCGGGGGGAGGAGAAAGCCGATGAAACTCGACCTGATGACCGGCTTATACATCTTCATGCTAGCGGCGTTTATCGGATTTGAAGTGATCCGGCGAGTGTCGCCGCTGCTGCACACGCCGTTGATGTCGCTGACAAACGCCTTGGACGCGATCGCGGTGGTGGGGGCGATCATCCTGGTGGGCGAAGGAAAGAGCGAGCTGGCAAAGATCCTGGGAACGATCGCCATTGTCGCGGCGACGAGCAACATCGTGGGCGGCTTCATGATCACGGACCGCATGCTGAAGATGTTCAAGGCCAGCGGGCCCAGGAAGCCGTGACGATCATGAACGCGACAGAAAACCTGATCGAAGTGGCGTATCTAATCGCGACGGCGCTGTTCGTGCTTTCGCTGAAATGGCTGAGTTCTCCAGTGACCGCGCGGCGCGGCGTGCGGGCCGGCGAAGCGGGAATGCTGCTGGCCGTGGCGGGGACACTGTTCCATCAGGGCATCGTCGATTACAAGTTGATCGCGACCGGGCTGGTGCTGGGAACGATTATCGGCGTGCCGCTGGGGCGCGTGGCGATGACCGCGGTGCCTCAGCGGACGGCGTTGAGCCATGCGTTTGGAGCGTTGTGCGTGACGCTGGTGGGAACTTCGGAGTTTTACTTACGGGCGCCGAATGTGCCGGGATTCATGATGGGCGTGCTGTCCCTGGAAGTCATCCTGGGAGCGCTGACGTTTACGGGCAGCCTGATGGCGGCGGGGAAGCTGCAGGAAGTGCTGCGGCAGCGGCCGATCACCTATAAAGGCCAGAATTTCGTGAACCTGGGACTGCTGGCCATTGCCATCGGGATTGCAGTGATCCTGGTGCTGCACCCGGAAAAAATGTATCTGTTTCCGTTCATGATCGGGATTCCGTTGGTGTTCGGCATAATGATGATTATTCCGATTGGCGGGGCGGACATGCCGACGGTGATTTCGCTTTTGAATTCGTATGCCGGATTATCGGCGGCGGCGATGGGATTTGTGCTACAGAGCAAACTGCTGATTATCGCGGGGGCGCTGGATGGAGCGTCGGGTTTCATCCTTTCGGTGAACATGTCGAAGGCGATGAACCGGTCGTTCACGAACGTGCTGTTTGGCGCGTTTGGACAGGAACAGGTGACAGCGGCGGGGGAGAAAGAGGCGCGGCCCGTGCGCAGCGCGTCGCCCGAGGAGGCGGCAGGGATTCTGACGGCGGCGAGCAAAGTGGTGATCGTGCCGGGATATGGGATGGCGGTGGCGCAGGCGCAGCACAAAGTGCGCGAGTTGTACGATGCTCTGACCAAGCGCGGCGTGGACGTAAAATTCGGCATCCACCCGGTGGCGGGACGCATGCCGGGCCACATGAACGTGCTATTGGCGGAGGCGGACATTCCGTACGACAAACTGCTGGCGATGGATGAAATCAACGGAGATTTCCCGCAAACGGACGTGGCGCTGGTCATCGGGGCAAATGACGTGACTAATCCGGCGGCAAGAGAAGACCCGAGCAGCCCGATTTACGGGATGCCGATTCTGGACGTGGACAAGGCGCACACCGTGATGGTGATCAAGCGAAGCATGGGCGCGGGATTCGCGGGGATTGAAAATCCGTTGTACTACATGGATAAGACGCTGATGCTGTTCGGCGATGCGAAGAATTTTGTGGGGGCGATAGTGCGGGAGATTGCCGGCGGACACAATTGAAGGCGGGATAGGCAAGAACACTGGCAAGAACAGCGCGCCTTGGGGGGCAAATCTCTTTCTCCTTAAAGGTTGCTGAAAAGCGCGGAAGAGAGGCCTTTCAGGGGCTAAAGCCCGTTCGTTTTGAGGGCCTTACGCCGGGGCTGAAGCCCCGGCCTCCTAAGGTAAAGATACCTTCTCAGAAACCCTTCTGACCTACAGTGCGTTCAGTGCGCTACGAATGAGAATCCAAGAAAAACGAACGGGATTGCAGATTCGCTCGGTGCACGCTCGATCGCGGCCCTAGGGCTGATGGACAGAGAACTCGCGCGGAAACGTGTACCTACGGGCGATTGGGGCTTTCGAGTGCCCTGTCGATGCCCCACACGGTGGCTATTCCGACAACTCCGGCGGCGACATACAAGAAACGGCTCTGACCCGGAAAGATGGGAGGCTTGCCTTTCGCCATCTCGACCGGAGCGCAAGGACGATGGTCGTGGTAGTGGTGATAATCGCTGGCATCGGGAGAAACATATTGACGGTAGCTGATTTCGTATTCGGCGTGGACACGGTAGGCCTTGGCTTCTTCGATCAGATGGGACTCCGAACCAACCTGCACATTGACCTGGCCGCGCTGGCTGTAGACGGTGATATCGCAGGGATCATCCATCGAGACGCGGCCCAGATCGGCGAGCGCTAGCACGGGTGTCACCCGCACGTCGGAAGCAACGATGACGATATTTTCCTGGGTGCCGGGCGTGGTGTAAACCACGGTGCCATGATTCAGCTCAACGATCGCGCCGTAGGGAGCGCGGTAGATGTGCGCGGCCGAGGAGCCCTGAAGTTCAAGGGAAAGGGGGCCGACGCGAACGAGCATGGAGCCTGCGTCCTCCGTGGAAAGATAGTCACCGGAATAGACGGTAGCGCCTTCGGAGACAGCGGCATCGCCGATATGACCTGAGACGGATTTGGCGACAAGGCCGAGAGCAGGATTCGCGGGTGGCGTTTGCGCCAGCGCCGGCACAGAGACGCAAGAAAAAACGAAAAATGCGGCCAGGGAAAAGAAGCGAGCGGTTTTCATTGGCGTTGTTTCTCCTTCGAACAGACAGATTTAGGAAGACAGGGGCGATTGCTCACGAGAGCAACTACGGGCTGAGAAGCAGGCGCAGAAGTTTCTGCAGCACGTATCTACCTTTTCGATCAAAGCCAAAACGAACTGTGCGTTGGGGGTGGCGGACAGTCCAAAGCGGCACGCCCGCGCAGCCTTAAGCAACGAGCTGAATCAGCTTTTCCTCCAGCAACGAATCAAGAAATTCGCGAATGTCGTCTTGAGCCTGCGCCGCGGTGACCTCAAACTCATCGCACACGCGATTCATCATCTCGGGGACAGTGTGTTCCTCCTGCATGAAATCCCAGAGAACCAAGCCAACCTGATTCAGGGTATAGAGGGAATTCAGATCGCTGACCCCATGGCGTATGGGCACGATGATGAGTTCACCCTCGATCTGACGCGAGACCACCGCGCGATTGCGAATGAAACGGACATTATCGGGAAGCATGGGAAATTGGCAAACCTCCGCCGGGGCGCATGTCCAAAGCTGGAACGCCCTTTGTAAAAGTGTCCGGTACTGGAACAGTGGTGTCATGGACCGAAACACCGGGTGTAACGTAAGGGTACTTAGTAATAGTTAGAGCATCTTCACCTGGAGTAACGGTGTGGAAAGGTGACCTCCAAGGAGATTGGTAGCGGACGGGGAAGGGGGGTCTGGTTGGGTGCGCATATGCAAGTGATGTGCAACTGATGAGCGCCTATGACGCGCTACACAGGAGCAGAAGAAATTGCGCGAGAAGCGGGAGGGAATCCCATACAATCAGGGGCGTAGGCGGCCAGCGTCAGCTGTAATTTAGGATGGCGGAGCCGGTGAACGCGGAGTGCGCGTCCGCGGCACTCAAAAAAACTTTCAGGAAATCCACGTGAAACTAAATTCCTATATTTTGCGAAGCACGATTGTGGCGGCTTTGGGCGGTTTGTTGTTTGGCTTTGACACTGCCGTGATCGCTGGGACGACGCACGCCTTGAGCGCGCTCTACAGGTTGTCTCCGGGGATGCTGGGAATCACGGTATCAGCGGCGCTCTGGGGAACAATCATAGGCGCCATGACCGCAGGGATTCCCGGGGACAGGTACGGCCGGCGGGATAGTTTGCGGCTGATGGCGGTTCTCTATGTTGTTTCCGCCCTAGGTTGCGGATTTGCCTGGAACTGGAACGCGCTGGTTTTCTTCCGGTTCATCGGCGGCCTGGGAATTGGCGGCTCTTCCGTCCTGGGGCCGATGTACATCGCGGAGATTGCGCCGGCGAAATGGCGCGGGCGGCTGGTGGGCTTTTTCCAGTTCGATGTTGTGTTCGGGATTCTGCTGGCTTATTTCTCAAACTACGTCATTGGGTTGTTTGGTTTGGGTGATCACGAGTGGCGCTGGAAGCTGGGAATCGCAGCGTTTCCGGCGGCGGCATTTCTGGCTCTGCTCTTCACTATTCCGCGGAGCCCGCGCTGGTTAGTGAAGAAGGGGAGAATTGCGGAAGCACGTGAAGTGCTGCAACAGACGGGAGCCGAGAATTACGAGGAAGTATTGCAGGAGATTGTGACCTCGATTGACGCGGAACACGTGCAGCACGACAGGCTGTTCTCCTGGAAATACCGGCGGCCGGTCTTGCTGGCCGTAGCAATCGGAATGTTCAATCAGCTTTCTGGAATCAACGCGATTCTGTACTACCTGAACGATATTTTCGCGTTCGCAGGCTACAGCAAGGTTTCCGCGGACTTGCAGGCGGTGGCCGTGGGAGCTACGAATCTTCTGTCAACGATGCTGGCGATGAGCCTGATCGACCGCGTGGGGCGAAAGAAGCTCCTGCTCATCGGGTCAATCGGCACGATGCTTTGTCTGGCAGGCGTGGCCGGCATATTCCTGACGAAGCGTCACGAACACCTACTGCTTTGGCTGCTGATCGGTTACATCGCGTTTTTCGCGTTTTCACAGGGAGCAGTCATCTGGGTATATCTCAGCGAGGTTTTTCCCACTCGCGTGCGCGCAAAGGGACAGAGCCTGGGAAGTTTTTCACATTGGGTCATGAATGCGATCATCAGTGGCACCTTCCCGGCCATGGCGGCCAAGTCGGGCGGGTATCCCTTCGTGTTTTTTGCGGCGATGATGGCACTGCAGTTTGTGTTGGTACTGCTGTTCTTCCCGGAAACCAAGGGCGTCTCTCTGGAGCAGATGCAGAGAAAACTAGGCATCGCTTAGGTGCAGCCTGTTGCGCGGCCGTCCCACTGACCCTGAGTGCGGCTCACGACGGTCAGTAGCTATTCGCGCTACGAGTCGTTCGGCCTGCAAGAATTTCTCGGGCATTCGCCCGCCAAAGAGGAATTGGCGTGGGAACTTGCCGCCCGTCGAACCTCTGGTTAGAACTTGTATCGAATCCCCTTGAGCGCTGGATACAACTTGCGGTACTCCGCGTATTGCAGGTTCATCAGCGAAACAGTTTGCGGGTCGGGCCGAACAGTTTTGGCGACCCGGACGACGGTTTCGCACGCTGATTCGACTGTGGGCCATGCGCCAACACCAACGCCCGCAAGCAGGGCGGCTCCGTAGGCGCCGCCTTCCTCCGCTGCAATCAATTCCACGGACATGCCGTAAATATCGGCTTGGATTTCTTGCCACAGAGCGGATCGCGCGCCCCCGCCACCCAAACGGATAGATTCGATGGGCACGCCAATCTCTTTGAAGAGCGTCAAGGAATCGCGAAGACTGAACGCCACACCTTCCAGAATGGCGCGAATCACGTGCGCGCGCGAATGTTGCGCGGTGATTCCGACGAGCCCACCGCGCGCATCAGGATCGAGATGTGGAGTGCGTTCACCCATTAAATAAGGCGCCCAGAGGAGGCCTTCCGCGCCCGGCGAAGTTTTCGCCGCTTCATCCATGAGGCGGTCGTAGGGATCGCGGCCGTCGTCTTTCCCGGCGCCAAATTGATCGCGGAACCATCGCAGCGAGAGCCCTGCGCCTTGCGTTACTCCCATCACGTGCCAGCGGTTGGGAATCGCGTGACAAAAGGTGTGAATGCGTCCCCCTGGCTCCAGCACCGGCTTGCTCGTTGCCGCGAAGACCACGCCGGACGTGCCGATGGTCGCACTGACCGCGCCGGGCTTGACGATGCCCATGCCGACCGCACCAGCCGCCTGATCACCAGCGCCCGCAACAACGGGGATGCCCGCGCGGAGTCCGGTGGCGCGAGCGCCCTCTTCGGAAGTCCGTCCGGTGATTTCAGGCGATTCGTAAACTTTTGGAAGCAGTTGCTCGTCCAACTGTGAAATCTCGAGGATTGGCTGGGACCAGCGGCGGTTGACGACGTCGAGCATCAGCGTCCCGGAAGCATCGGTAACATCGATCGCGCGCGATCCTGTCAGGCGAAACCGCACGTAGTCCTTGGGCAAAAGGATCGAGCGAACGCGCGCCCAGATTTGCGGTTCATGCCGGCGTACCCACCAAATCTTCGGGAGAGTGAAACCCGTCAACGCTGGGTTGGCGGTAAGCTCAATCAGCCGGCGGGCGCCGACTTTTTCCGTGATTTCGCGGCATTCTTCGCCAGTGCGTTGATCGCACCAGATGATCGATGGGCGCAGCACATTGTCGTGCTCATCCAGAAGCACGAGGCCATGCATCTGCCCCGTCAGGCCGATCGAGTCAATCTCGCCGGGCTGCACACCGCCTTTCGCGAGGCATTCGGCGATGGCGCGGCATGCCGCCCTCCACCAGTCCCGCGGGTCTTGCTCCGCCCAGCCAATTTGCGGAGAGCTCATGGGAGCGTGCTCTGCAGTTGCGCTGGAGACGACGCGCCCCGATTGATCGATCAATACCGCACGAGTCCCGCCTGTTCCGACGTCGATCCCTAGAAGTTTCATTTCCTTTGCGCCTGCCATTCGGTTTGGATTGCCTGCGCGAGGATGCTCCTGTCCACGTGGCTATCATCTTATGACCCAGACGAAGCGCAGACAACCTTTACAAGAAGGATTTTGCAGGGCTTTCTCCGATGCGTTTCCTTCCAGCTCGGGAGGAACTGCTTGCTGTCTGCGGGAGTATACTGAGAGTTTAAATTGTACGGCGAAGAAACTCTATGAACTTTGCGGATTGCGTTCGCGGATCGCTGACCCTGGCCGATGGCGCCTGGGGCACCGAACTGCAAAAGCTCGGCGCACCCCTGGGCGCCTGCCTGGACGAGTGGAATCTCATAAAACCTGGGTTGGTTCGTCAGGTGGCGGAAAGCTATATCCAGGCCGGAAGCAAGGTGATTCTGACCAACACCTTTCGCGCGAATCCAATTAGTCTTGCACCGCATGGGCTGGACGGCCAGTGCGCGGCGATCAATCGCGCCGGAGTGAAGATCTCGCGAGAGGCAGCGGGACGCGCGGCGCTGGTATTTGCCTCGATTGGCCCAAGTGGAAAGATGCTTATAACGAAAGAGGTCACTGCCGAGCGGCTCCATGAGGCATTTTCCGCACAAGCCCGCGCGCTGGCAGAGGAAAGTCCCGACGCGCTACTGATCGAGACGATGATCGATGTGACGGAAGCCAGGATTGCGGCGGCGGCGGCTCTGGAGACAGGCTTGCCCGTGATCGTCTCGTTTGTCTACGATTCCGGCAAGAATCGCGACCGGACAATCATGGGCGCAACGCCCGAACAAGTGGCCACCGCTCTTGTGAGCGAAGGTGCACACGGCATTGGAGCTAATTGCGGGGTTGGGGCGCGGGAGTACGTTGCGATCTGCAAGCGCCTTGTGGCCGCGTGCCGCCTGCCGATCTGGATCAAGCCGAATGCAGGATTGCCTGAAATTGTGGGTGGCGTGGCGAAATACAGGACGACGCCGGAGGAATTCGCCGAGGCAGCAAGAGAAATTGCGAACGCAGGGGCGACCTTCGTGGGAGGTTGCTGCGGAACGGGCCCGGACTTTATTCGTGTGCTGGCCCGGGATCCGGCGTTTCGAGCGGGAAACGGTCTGGCAAAAGCATCAGAAGAATAGGCTCTGGGCAAACTTTTCCTGAAAATGAGGATGAGTGGCCAGTTCGACATATTCGACCTGTTTGGCGAGCGACTCGCCCAGGCGGCGCTGAGAGCCGGAAATAAGCATTTGCCTGGCGCCAATTCCCGCGGCATTGCCAACCTGGCGGAATTTGCCCAGAGGAATTTTGGGAAATAGCCCGATGCGCAACGCGCTCTGCATATCCAGATAGCTGCCAAACGCTCCGGCGATAATAAATTCTTCCAGCGCCGACGCGTCCACTCCGCCGGCTTCGAGAAGAACCTCAATGCCTGCACGAATCGCGGCCTTGGCAAACTGAATCTCGCTAATGTCCTGCCGCGTTAGGACGATTTCACCTCCACTGCCGGAGTTCTCCGCACTGATCAGAAGATACTCACCGCCGCCGCTGTTTTGCCGCACACGTTCCACACCTTTGCGAAAATTCCCGCGCGACTCCAGAACACCGGCATCGAGCAGGGCTGCAATTGCGTCGAGAATTCCGGAGCCACAGATGCCGATGGGAAGGCGCCGCTCAATCGTGTAGATCTGGATAGCGCCGCGCTCGAAGAGCACGCGTTCAATGGCGCCCGGGGCGGCGCGCATGCCGTGCCGGATATGCGCTCCTTCAAAAGCCGGCCCCGAGGCACACGAGCAAGTCAACAGGCGGCCGTGAGCACTCAGAGTGATTTCGGTGTTGGTGCCGATGTCGATCGCCAGAAAAGGAAAACCCGATTTACGAGAGCCGACGCCGATGCCAATAAGCATGGCCACGTGATCGCCACCCACGTAACCGGCGATGTTCGGCGGAGTGTAAATAGCGGCACCAGGGGCAATCTCCAAGCCTAGATCGCGCGCCGCCAGGTGAAGTGGCTCAGTCGTTGCCGGCAGGTAGGGTGCCATGCCCAACTGCTGAACAGGCAGACCCGCAAAGAAATGGTGCATCGCCGTGTTTCCGGCGACGACCATCTCCACAATTTGCAGGGGTGAGATGGCGAGATCTATGCAAAAGTTCCGCGCCATCTCGTTGAGCGTCTCGATGACCCTCCGTTGCAACTGCTGCGCGGCCCCGCCTGAATGACTCGCAAAGGAAATGCGGCTGATGACGTCCTCGCCGTGGGCAATCTGAGGATTCATCAATCCGCGCTGGGCGAGCGTTTTGCCCGTTTCCAAATCCACGAGGTACGACGCGAGTTTCGTTGTTCCCAGATCAACCGCAAGGCCGAAGATGCGGGTCTTCTCCGGGAGAATGCCGACAATCGTAAAAGGTAAAGATTCCTTGCTGACCGCAACTCGCACGTGTCCTGCAAAGCGCTGCGCGGTTTCCGCCAACTGCTCGAAACTCCCCGCGCCCGGCTGTACATCCTGGCCCACGGCATCATTGATTCTTTCCTGGAGTTTGCCGGGGAGCGATGCATCAGCTTCAAGATCAAAAGGCACGACCAGCGGGTCCAACGAAACGCCGAGCTCACGGCCATCGAGTTGAACGCGTTGAGAGGAAGTGAGAGACTCCGGCGGAATCTCCAGGGTAACGTGGCTCGTCGGCAGGGCCTGGCATGCAAGGCGGTGGCCTACGGCTAAAAGTTCAGGCCCAAGTTTTTCCTTCTCTTGCGAAGTGGGCGCGGAGAGCGATCCTGCGGTGAGGCGCACCTTGCATTGGCCACAGGTTCCAACGCCTCCGCAAACCGCCTGTAATTCCACGCCAACGGATTGCGCGGCCGACAGCAGAGTCTCTCCCGGCAAGATTTCCGCGCGTCGTCCAAGGGGTTGCAGTTCGACGACAAAGTGTTGTCTGCGGTTGGCCATGGAGCAATTCAGCGGTCAATCGGTTTGTGGCGGCACTTCGCGGATACGCTGCATTCGTCGCAAAGATGGCCAGCGGGTTGCACATGGCTGCCAAACCCCACGGCCAGGGAAAGTGATTTGCGCGGCACCATCAGAAATGAGGGATTGAGAGCAACGCCGATCAAATGCGCATCCACAAGAGAGAAGATCTGCGTCTGGCCCTCGGCGAGAGGCCATCCGCGCATGCCAGGATAGAACTGACTTGTGGCGCGCAGACCATCCTGTGCCGCCAGTGCAGCAAAAAAACGACAAGCGGCGTTGGAGAGAGCGCCAATCGCGGCGGTGCCAAAACCGTCCAGGGCACATTGCCACGGCAAATTCTCTTTCGACGCCTTGTCCATTTCCTCTTCCAGTTTCTTTCCGAGAGTAGCCACGGCGAGAAAAACTCCCTGACATCCGGCGAGCTTCCGCGCAATTCCAAACCCATTCAACTCAGTGCCACCTCTCAGGGTCACGCAAGACCGGGAGACTCCACAAATGTCCAGGCGGCGAAAAGCCACCTGCGGATGAATCAAACCAATGCCTTCGGCGATCGCTCGTTCTGCCAGGGCAATGAGTTGAGGCTGGCGGGCACGAACTTTCTGCGGCTCCGCTCCCTGGCCGCGCAAAACCATGTCCACAGCAATCACGAGTTGCCAATCGCTGCGGATCTGTGAGGGCTCGCTCGAGATGAGATTCAGTGTCATGCGACATACACTCGATTCATGTCTTCGTCATCAGATTCCCGGCAGATGCGCCATGCCGGCGCGTTTTGCGTGTTCGGCCATGATGGCGCGCAATTTGGTTTCCACTTGGGCCGGAATTGCAGGCCGTTTGTAGGCTGCCAGGAGTTCTTTCACCTGATCGCGGGCACGCGCAAAGGCATCTCTTTTCCCCGATTGTTCCCAGGAATGAAGCGAGCCGCGGTCAATCACTTTTGATGGAAGATGCTGCTCCATCCGAAAATACTTGCGTGTTTCCGGTATTCTCAGGAAATCGCCTTGTGCGCCGGCTTTCGCGAACATTTCGAGAGCCAGCGATTCTGTTCGTGGCTGGAGGCCTTGCAGAAGGCGCTGCGCCATGGCGATGGACTCCGCATCCAACACAAGCTTCTCCGCACTGTGGCATGCCAGCGAATCCAGCATGCCAGCCCCAGAGATCATGTTAATCCCGCCGAGCGCGCCCAGGATCGCTGCGACGCCACTTTCCTGGCCCGCTTGCGCATCCAGGCATTTTGCGTCGCTCCCGATCAAGTAGCCGTGCGTGGGGAGTCCGAACGACTTCGCTACCTGCGCGGAAGCGATATTCAGCATAGCGGTTTCGACTGCGCCCATCGGGGTGATGCCAGTGCGCATGTCAAAGATGGCGGGCGCACCGCCCCAAACCACGGGCGCGCCGGGCTGCGCCAACTGATGAATGGTGATGCCGCTGATGCATTCGGCGGCATGTTGAACGACCGTGCCGGCCAATGTAGCGGGGGCAGCCGCGCCCGACAGCGGCATCGCAACGATCTCCGCGGGAACCCAGGCACGCGCGAGATCAATCAGATTTTGGGCCGCGAATTCCGACATGTGCAGCGGCGGCGAAGGACACACATCGAAAATCGCGCGGGGTTTCTGCCGGAGAGCGGCGGGGCTGCCGCTGTCCGCCACAAGCAGGGCGATCATGGCAGGCGCGGTATGCGGCGAAAAAGCTCCGGTCACAATGGGCTTGTCCGAATACCAAAGCACCAAGAACAAGCGGTATAAATCGCCGATCTCTTTGGCCGCATCGTTGCAAACCACGGCGGTGGATTGCGCGGCGTATTGCGGCAACATCTCCGCCACCTGCACCAAGCGCACCAAATCGGCGGACTGGGTCAGGCGATGTTCGAGAGTTTCCGGGTCCAGGATGTGCACGCAAGAGGAGCCCGGGTCGAATTGCACGTTATCGCCGCCGTATTTCACGACGGGTTCGCCCGCGCGATTGTGCAGACGGAATTCTCTCGGAACGCTCGCGATGCTCCTGCGGGCCAACGATTCCGGAATGTGCGCTACTCCGTTTTCCACCCGCGCTCCCGCGGAGGCCAGCAGATCGCTCGCCTCGGGACCCTGTACGGTCACGCCGCGTTGAAAGATGAGAGCGAAGGCTTCTGACAGGATTCGCTCGAGAAGTTCCGCATCCAGCAATCGTAGGTTTGGCTGCATTTGCAATCGGCCCGTTTGATTCTCAACTGACAGGTGATTTCCACTGCTTTTTGAGCAGGCTCTTGGCCAGCGCCACGGACGCGAACGCATCTTTTCCGTAACCATCCGCGCCGATCTCGTCCGCCCAACTCTGTGTGACCGGAGCGCCGCCTACAATGATCTTTACGCGTGGGCGAAGCCCGTGCCGCTCTAAAGCCTCGACGACGTCCTTCTGCCCCGTCATCGTCGTGGTCAACAGAGCGGAGACGCCGATGAGGTCGGCGTTCAGTTCCTTGGCCCTGAGTGCGAACGACTCAAAGGGAACGTCGACGCCAAGATCGAACACTTCAAATCCGTTCGCCGAAAGCATCGTTCCGACGAGGGTTTTCCCGATTTCGTGAATGTCTCCCTTCACTGTCCCCAAAACAACTTTTCCGAGCGATTCGCGTGCCGCGCCCGCCTTCTGAATCTCCGGCTCCAAGGCGGAGGTCGCCGCTTTCATGGCCTCTCCGGCAAGCACCAGGTCAGGGAGAAACATTTCTCCTGCTTCGAACTGTTGGCCTACAACGTTTAAACCGGGAACGAAACCATGATGAATGGCCTCGAGCGGAGGGATGCCTTGGGCGATTGCCTTGAGGCTGAGTTCCCGGGCGTGGTCAGGATCGCCATCGATGATGGCCTGCTTCATTTCTCGGAAGAGTTCATCCTGCATGAAGGCCTCGCGTCGTCCGGGAATGAGCCGCGGGGCGTGGCAGATTCCAGAGGTACGACACAGACTTGGGCTGCTGTTGACGCGCGGTGGGGGAGAACTCTGTGTCTCCTCCCCATTCGGGCCGCGAAGTACAAAGAAACAAAAGACCCGGGAGCGAATATCAATGATAAGTGTGAGGCGGGTTTGTGTCCACACGCCAAGGAATCGGCAGATGCAGCGATCATCCCGCAAACAGCAATGCCTGGGTTTCAGGTCCAGGGAGCTTCCGGAAGTTCTGCCCGACGCTTCTCGTGGAGGCAATCTTTCAATGCGCCAGCCACTGGTAACTCACAAAGGCCAGCCTTTTGCTGTCCGGCGACCACGAAGGCACATTGATCGTTCCCTGCCCGCCAAAAAGTCTTGCCAGCACGCTGATTTTTCTGTCCGACAGGGACATCAGCCGCAACATCACGTCCTTGTCTTCCGGGTGGCCTTTCACGCTGGCGTCGTAGGAGAGAAACACCATCCATTTTCCATCCGGCGAGATGTGCGGAAACCAGTTGTTGTATTCATCCGACGTGATCTGTTCCTGTTCGGCGCCGTCGGCGTGCATTCGCCAGATCTGCATTTTCCCAGTCCGCTCGGAATTGAAGTAGATGTACTTTCCGTCGGGAGAGTAATCCGGCCCGTCGTCGAGGCCCGGCGCCGTGGTCAGCCGCTTTTCCTCGCCGCCGGTCACGGGAATCGTATAAATGTCGAAATTACCGTTGCGCTCGCCGACGAACGCGAGGGTCTGGCCATCGGGCGACCATCCGTGCCAGTAGGAAGGCGCGTTTTGCGTCAGCCGCTTCGGCGTGCCACCGCCGATCGGCAGGACATACACCAACGAGCGGTGCTCTTCCTGCGATTGATCGCTGATAGCCAACAAACGGCCATCCGGAGAAATGCCGTGATCGTTATTGCAGCGGTTCGCAAAGCCGGTGTCGATCGTTTCGGGCATGCCGCCGGCGACGGCAATTTTCTCGATGTGCCCATTGCGATTGAAAAGAAACGAAGCGCCGTCGCGCGACCAGTTCGGCGCCTCAAAACGCCCCGGGGCAACGTAAACGATGCGGCGATCCGTCGAATCAATCGCGATGGTTTCCAGCGAACTGTAAAGTGCGGGCTGTCCCGATATCGCTGCCGGCGTCTGCAACGCAACGTTTGTAAAGACGGCCTTTTCCACCAGGTCTTTTTCATGCGAGCACACGCCGATGCCCACATAGTACGTTCCGTGAATCGCAACGCGGATTGACCCGCCAGCAACCTGCACAGGGTCGCTCCCTTTTCCGAGCAGCATGTAAATGTAGTCGCCGTGTTTTTCCAGTTGCAGGCGCCGCGGCGCGGAGAGATTTGCCTGGATTTCGTGTGCTGTGGCTCCCTTCTCATCCCGATACTGCAATGACGTTAGACCTTCCCCGTGTAGGGCCACGTCGGCATAGGCCGAATCGGCCTCGAGTGTCTGCCGGATCATCAGCACGGCCTTTCGATGGGGATTCTTACCTTGGCCCAGGAAGCTCACGTCCGCCGCGAGTGAAACGTCGCCAGAGACTTTCTTCCAGACGAATTGAAAGGCATCCGCGGCAAACCACATGTTTTCGCCGCTGCCGGCAACGGTATAGCTCTGCTTGCCGGCGTCGTAATCCACCGAGCCCGGATGGAGAACGGTGCCCACGTCTCCGTGCCCTTCGAATATGCCAATGGACTCGGTTCCGGGTCTTGCGTCGAGTTCTGCCCTCACGCCCAAAACGAGCAGCGCGCTCGCCATCAATAGGATCAGCCGCTTCATTGTGCCCTCCCCTTCATAACCTCATTGCACTCCCGTTTCGCCTAGTTTCCGCAATCGCTCCGTTACGTTCAGCAAAGCCCGCCCATCGTGGTATGCCGCTTTCCAGATTTCGCCCTTCGCGGGGCTGGTGGGTTTGCCGTTCGGCAGAATCGTTCCGTACACGCCGTGGAATTCCGGATCGATCTGGAATTTCCTGATGAACTGCCACTGGTGCTGGAAAGCCTTCCAATAGCGGTCGTCGCTGCGGCCATAGCTTTCGTGCATCATTAAGAGCGCATTCAGCCCCTCGAACTGCACCCACCACTCTTTCGCTTTGTCTTCCGGCTTGCCGTACGTTGTGCCCTCGCGGAAAAAGCCGCCGTTCGTCGAATCCCAGCCATAGGTCAAGGCATGGTCCACGAGCATCTTGGCCATGCGCTCCGTTTTTGAATCATGTCCTTGCCCCAGGACGTCTTCGGCCTCAAGCATCAGGTAAGCGGCTTCAACGTCATGCCCGTAGGAATCGTGGTCGGGAAATGGCCGCCATTCATTCGTGAAATAGAGATTCATGGCTCCGGGATCGACGCACACTTTGTCCCGGATGATGGCCAGCAACTCCTGCAGACGGTCGCGCAGCGTGTCGTCTTTCCAAACTTCGTAAAGTTGCGCGAACGCCTCGAGCAGATGAATGTGCGTGTTCATCGACTTGTAGCCAATGGGAAACCCGGCGACCGGCATGCGTTCGATCATCCCGGTTTCGGGATGCCCGGCGATGGGCTTACCGTCGCGAGCGAGCCATTCAAAGTACCCGCCATTCTTGGCATCGTGCGCGTGCTCGTCAATCCACCGGAATGCGCGCTGGCACAATTCCAGTGCCTGAGGGTCGTGGGTGGCCTGGTACTCCGCCGCGGCCCCGTAGAGCGCGAAGCTGATGCCGTAGAGGTGCTTCCCATCCGTATAGAACGGAGATATCTTGCCGTTATCCTGAAGCCCCCAGTAGAACCCGCCATCTTCCTTGTCCCACAAAACGTTCTTTAAGTAGTCCAGGCCGTGCCGGACAATAGGAAGGAATTGGCCCTTGAGTTCTGGCCGCCGCAGCGAAATCGTCGAAGCCACCCAGGTCATGCGTCCCTGGAAAACGGAAAACTTCCCCGTGCTGGGTTCGGGCTTCCAATCGCGCGAGAAGTTGGAGTGGAACCCACCATTTTCATTGTCGACAGTGCGCGGGAACCACACGCTCAAAACATCCTGGCGCAGCATGGTTTCCGCTTCGTCTTGGAATTTCCTGTAATTCTCGTTGGATGCCGGCAGGTACGTGATTTTCGGTGGTGCCTGCTGTCTTTCCTTTGCTGGTTCTTGCGCGGCGCTTGTCATCGGAACAAGCAAGCCAAAGCCGAACAAAACGAACGCCATTCGTATACCCATCTTTTGCAACATGGAATTCTCACTCCTCGTCTGCTTCTTAGCCCAATGTCCACTGGCTTGCCAAGCGCAGAAGCCGTGCACGCCCAGTTCTCCAGCCCGCAATTGGCGGAGTCACTTTTTCTCTGGCATGAAATTCCCAAACAGGGTGAATCCGCTCTGCGAGCCGGCAAATGCCTGCTTGGCCCCGCGCAAATCATTCCCCGAAAACAGTCCTTCCCCTGTGAGTCCCGTGCCTGTAAGAAAGGTCAAAGTCCCGATTGCCGCTTTGCTGTTCCGAATCGTCACATCCTGGCCGCGCCGGAGAACAATGGATTCCTGCGCCGTGGTATGCGTCGCTTGGCGACCGTAGAATCCGTCCACGTCGAGACGCTTGAAATCTTCGCATTCGATGGCATTGGAGAAATAGGCAGGAACATCATCAGCCCACGCGACGGTCAGCCCGCGAATGTCGAGTCCATCGAAGTAGCGCGCATAGAGCGCGGGAATATCGTGCTTGAATACGGCATTGGCGAGATCCGTGGCCGTCCAGCGGAAATCGAAATTGCCGCCGGCCATTTCGCTCACCTTGGGGCGTGGCGCGCGGAATTTGAAATTCACCTGGTCGAAGACGATATCGTGAAGCCAGGATTTCGCGTCGCCATAGGCGACGATGCCACCGTCGGCTTCACCGGTGATATTGGTGAAACGAACGTCCCGCACCTCGGGCTTGGGGCCCGTGTCTGTTGAGGGACCAACGGCGATAAAGATGGGCTCGGCCTTGCCCCACCAATGGCCGGAGAGGAGTTGAGTGTCGATCACGATGGTGGAAAAGAGCACGTGGGCGGTTGTTCCGGTGCGTTCAAAAATACCGATGCCGCGGTTGGAGTGAATGGTGAGATTGCTGAAGGTGGCGTAGCGGGTGCTCTCCATACGAATGGAGGCCGAACGCGACTCCAGCGATGAATTGGTGACGCCAATGTATTCTCCGTCATAGAAAGCGAAATCGTCGTCGCCGGCGTGAATGTCACAGTCAGAGAAATGCGCGTCCTTGCAGGACAAGCAGTCAATTCCATCATTGTTGGGGATCAACAGATTATTCAGGATGTGGATTCCGGAGACCACGATGCCTTGCGAGTGATCGATATGGAAGGTCCAATTGGGGGCGTTGCGGAAGGTGATGTCGCGCACCAGAACGTTGTGGCTCTCCGCGAAGACGATCATGGTACCGGGCCGGCCGGAAGCCTTGGCCTCAACGGGCCCATCCGTCAAATCCAGTATGGACTTCATGAAATCCGGGCCCTGCCGGGTGTACTTGGGATCGAAATCCATTCCGTAGTGCGGCTTGTGGAAGTCGAAGAAATCGTCGCCGCTGCCGTCGATCACACCTTGTCCCACGATGGCGATGTTTTGCGCTTTCCGCGCCACGATAATCCCGAGGAGGTTGCCTTCACCGGTGCTGTCTGTCCCATAGGTCTTCCCAAAACCGTACTGCTGGATGGAAGCGTAGTCGGCGATGTTCTTGCTTCCCTGGATGATTGCGCCCGCTACGACGTCGAGGGTCACGTTGCTCAGCAATTCAAAGGTGCCCGTCAGATAGACACCCGGCGGGAAGACTACGCGGCCGCCTCCCGCAGCATTGGCGACGCGGATTGCTTTGGTGATCGCGGCGGTGTCGAGTGTTTTCCCGTCTCCCGTGGCGCCAAAGTCCTTCACATCAAAATCGCGTTGCGCTGGTGAAGCCAACGAAATGGTTTCAGAATGTCCGCAGAACCCAAGCGCTACCAGCAATGCCGCCACGACCAACCGCACCGCATTGAATTTCATGCGCTTCCTTTCTCTTACTCCTGATCACTCAATACCTGGTCCGCCGCTAACACCAGAAACATGTAATTCGACGAACCACCGCCCAGCACATATTCCATTTGTTGCCACAGATAGGGAAAATCCTTCAATTCCGGGAAATCGGGACGGATGAGGGCCGTCCCGGAAGCGACGCCGCCCGGGATATAGGTCCAATCGGCGCGATTGAATCCGTAGGCCACGGTGGTGGAGCGCGCCCCGACACCGGAAGCGAAGGAAGCCGTGTTCTCGCCAGGATGCACACCCAGCACGAAATTCAGCGCGTTCAACATGTAATCGGCGCTGACGATATCCGGAAATGCCCGGTGAAGATAATACTGCTCGCGGCCAAATTGTTGAATGTCCCAGCCGGCGCCCCAGATGTACGGGCGGTAAGGAACGCCGAAGGGCGTGGCCGCCTGCTTTTCGACGGTCTCCGCAAAACTCTCGCGCACGGCGTTGCGAATCTCCTCCACAAAGGTCTTGTCGTGAATCATGCCCACGACACGGGCAACCGACCAACCCGTGGCATCAATCTGCGCAACAATCTCTTTACGGTGATCCAGGAGAAATTGCTCGTACTCCGGCTTTTTCGTGGCCAGCCAGAGTTCGCTGTCCGCCGCCACCATCTCTGGAAAACCCTTCGTCGTGTTGCGCTCCTGCTTCCACGCCTCTTCCGCCGCGGCGATGCACTCTTGCGCCAACTTGGAATTCATCTCCTTTAAGACTCTTCCAGCCGCAGCGAGCGCCGCGATGGCCTTGTATTCGTGCGCCGCGTCCTCTTCCGTGAAAACCCAGCGATCATCGGCGAGTCCAGAGTGCGTTCCGGTTTTTTCGCCCGCCTGGAGCGCCGGGTCATAAAAGAGGTTGTCAGTCGCGTTGGAGGTGTCCCCAAGCATGGTGTATTGGTGCAGATTGGAGCTGATGATGCCGCGGTAGAACCTGCCCATGGATTTGTAACTGCCCAGAACGGTGAGCACACCATGTTCCACCTGCTGCAGCACATCCGGCTTGCCGTCCGGCTCGTGAATGCGGACCAGGTGCTTCGCCTCATCCACGGTCGTGTCGTCGTAGTTCAAACCAAACGACTCGTACGCTGAAGCAAGAATGGAAACCTCATCGGCCTGAGATTCGATCCGCAGATCGTCGTCTCCCGCATCGTGCCATCCGCCCACGTTCAAGCCGGGCACCGTTTCACCGGATTGGTATTTCGTCAGCGTGGAAGGCCCTTGCAAGTAGCCATCGAAGTGGTTGTGATTCACCGGCGCCATGCGCGCGTCATCCAGGTGACAGGCTCCATGCCAGACGCGGTACTGCTCTTCCACGCGCATGTGGCACATCTGAATGGGGAGGAAATGCTCGATTACCGGTTGCCAAACGCCGCGTTTGAAAACATCCGGCGAAATCTGAAACGCTTCGGTGCGGAAGTTACCGTATTCGACGACATACATCCCCGGCTTGGCGACCGGAGTGAAATCAAATTGCTTGTAGTTGTAGCGAAGGAACTTTCCCCATGGCGTGGCCTTGCCGGATAGCACTTCCCGGTAGCCGCCATCTTCGGCGATGCGCTTGACGACGACGCGGTCATCACTGCTATCCGCAGCGTCAAATTCGAGGATGGCCGTCTTCTTTTGATTGGGACGATAGCCCACTTGCGAGACGTGCACCACCGGCCCGTACCGCCAGCCTGGAATCGCATGCGGCTGAACAATCCACTCGATGGCGCCTTTCGTCGCCCCGGCCGCCACAAGCGAGCGCACCACAAACCATCCATTGTTATGCTTGTTGCGCCCATCGTAGAGCTGTAAATCTCCGGTGCGGCTTTCGATGAACAGGCGCTGGGCTTCGATTTCCGGAGCGATGGAAAGCCGCCGCCCGCTGGCCAAAGCTAGGGGTTGCACTTCCCCGTCCTTTTCGATTTGGTCCGGCCCATTTCCCTGGCGCGGGAAGATACCGGAGTGTGCGTCGAGATACCAGGTCTTGCCAAACAGCGAGCCCGGATAAAGCTCCAGATTGAAACCCACTTTGCCGACGAAGGCGGCTGGAATCGGTTGATCGAGATCCACCACGATGCGAATTCCCTGCCCTTCTCCGCGCACGTGCACCTGGTAGGAGAAATTCAAGTCCGGATAATCAATGGGATTGTAGCCTTTGCGATTGCGCGCGGGATCGGGATAGGAGAGCCAGGTTGTGATCTCGTTCGCGTCTTTCTGAACAACGCGCTTGTCCTGCTTGGGCATGGGCTGCCATTGGCCAGGCGTTGGATCCAGGCGGATATCTCCGTTCGTTGCCACACGGACCCCATTTTGAATAATGCTGACGCCGGCCTGATGTCCTTCGGGATAAATATCCTGAAAGGCCATTACGTTTAGCCCTGGCAGTTCGAAATACTCCTTGTCGTTCAGCCGCAGCATAGGAGACGGTTCTTCCTGTGCCCTCAAGACATACCCCGCCGCGAGAATCGCCAGGAGCGAAACAATTACCGCTCGTTTTGTCCGCATTGTCTCTCCTCAGTGGGCGCGCAGGAGTTCCAGCATTTCGCGATCGAGCTTGTGGCCCTTGAAATCCTCGTATCTCACATCGCTGCGCTCGCTGTCCATCACGCCGAACGTCCCGCGCAAATTCCACAGCGCGAATCCCCAGCCCGCTTCCTTCCACAACGACAGGCAATCGCTCATCCACGCCAATGTGACCGGGTGGGGCGTCTTGTTGAAGCAGCCCCATTCGCCTACGTGGATTTGCACCTTGCGATCAACCAGAGGCTGGTACAAGTCTATGTATTCTTTCTTTAGGCGTTCGCGGTCCCAGGTAGCTCCACTGTCATCCTTAAGCGGCCACGTGGGCATATTCATGGTTTCAAATTCGTCGCGAGGCACCCAAGTTGCCGTGTAGTGACTTACCGCCTTTGGTTTGTAGCCGCGGGTGCTCTGGACCAATCCCAGGTCAACAATGCCGAGAACGGGCGCTTGTCCGATGTTGATGCCATCCGCAAAAATCAAACGGCTCGGATCTTCTTCGCGGATGCCCGCCACCAGCGCCTTTACGATCTCCACATAGCGCTCTTCCAAATACCCTTCATAGGAACGCATTTTGGGAGGCTCGTTGATCAGATCAAAACTCAATTGGCGGTTGGGAATTCCCTTATAACGCCGGGCAAAGGTCTTCCAATGAAATACCGCCGCGCGCAAGGCCCTGTCTCTCTGCGCAGCGGTGCCAGTGAAAAGATCGGCGGGTTCCAGCTCCCGCTGGTTGATGCAGTAGCCCGGGATGCGGTGGAAATTGAGGTTGACGTGGACCCCATATTGCTTTCCGAGTTCCACGCCGCGATCAATCTGTTTCAGCGGCTCTTCGCGGATAACCGACCAATCGTCGCGGCTTCCCCAAATCCAGTAAGACAGGGGAAAGCGCGCGAAATCAAAACCCCACTCTTTCATGGTGGAAAAATCGAACTCATCGAAAGCGGGTCCGGAATAGGGATGGCCTGGCCAGCCAAAACGCGCTTGCAGGTTGAAGCCACGCCAGCGAGGAATGTGCGCGGCCGTGAGGTCCTCGTCCGCAGGAGACGCGGTGGGAACAGCTCCCACCAGCGCGCGCGGACCGGCCGCCCCGGCAGCACACACCAAGGCCATGTCCTTGACGAAGATTCTGCGGTTCATGACTACCCCCGCGCGATTATAAGCCACACTTCCTGCGATTCATCTGGAAAATCATGGGCCTTTCGAGACGAATTTGGCCTCCAACAGGTGACGCCCGGCGAGGCAGTGCTCTGTTCCATCACTTTGCGGGAGAGTTCGCAGCTTCGCGCCGGAGTCGATGTGGCATTCCGTTTAGCAGATCAGGTGCGTTAAACAATTCTCCGCAGGCTTCTGGCGAGTGCCTCCCATCACATCCTTAATTCATCAGAATTGGAATACAATACAGGGACACTGAAGGTGCGGACTCGTCGGGGTGGGAGTCTGTATCGGTTGTTAGTTGTCCCGGTTCTTCGAGGAGACTCCTCAAGTGAGGATCTGAACCAAATTATGGCAGCGGCGAAATCATCCCGCATCCGAAAATCTGGCGCTGTTACACTCCGAGCTGTTGCGGAACATCTGGGCTTGACAGCCGGCACGGTCTCCGCGGTATTGAACGATTCACCGGCGGCGCGTTCCATTCCAGCACGTACCCGGGAGCGTGTCCTCGATGCGGCACGTGAGCTAAACTACCGCCCCAATTTCTTCGCACGGTCGCTGCGCGTAAAGCGCAGCCTTACCGTGGGTGTCATCGCCGAGGAGATTGGGGACGTTTACGGCAGCTTGGTCTGCAGCGGTATCGAAGCCTATCTTCGGAAGCACAATTACTTCTTCCTGACCGTGGCCCATCGCCACGACCCGAAACTCCTGCGGACGTACTCGGAGATGTTGAGGTCTCGCGGCGTCGAGGGAATCATCACCATTGATACGTCGATTGACGAACAGCCGCTGCTGCCCACCGTCGCGGTTGCGGGCCACCAAAAAGTGGAAAACGTCACCAACATCATTTTGGATCACCACCGCGCCGCCGAGTTGGCCCTCGGCCACTTGAAACAGCTAGGCCATCAGAACATTGCCTTTTTGCGCGGCAATCCGGACAGCTCGGACGCTGTTTCGCGCTGGGATGCCATCCAGGAGGTTGCGCGCGAATTCGATATTCGCATCCGGCCCGAACTTATCGTCCAGTTGGAGGGCAAGGAATCAGCCTCGAAGCTGGGCTATCCGTCAGGCAAGATGCTTCTCGCGCGGAATGTGCCGTTCACCGCGCTTTTCGCCTACAACGATATTACCGCGATCGGGGCCATGCGGGATTTTCAGGAAGCCGGGCTGCGTGTTCCGCAAGATGTTTCGGTCGTGGGTTTCGACGATATCACGGTAGCGGCGTATTCCATCCCGCCGATCACCACGGTGCGGCAGCCACTTCTGAAAATGGGACGCATTGCCGCGCAAACGTTGCTCGACCGCATCGAAGACCGTGCCCCGTTCATCCCGGAGATTGCCGTTGAGCCGGAACTGGTTGTCCGCGCCTCCAGCGGACCGCCGCGCGGGTAACCTTCGGCTGCGCACGGGCTTTTCTGAAGTTCTCCACTCCGTCGTTTGGGTGTGGCTACTCGATTCCCATCGGACGCGATCCTGGCAATGCATAGCAGGCAATATAGAAGCGGCAAATCACCGGCAGCACAAACGCATGATGCACGCCGATGCGATCCGCGATAGCGCCTTGTGCGACCGGGATGATGGCTCCGCCCAGGATGGCCATGATCAGCAAGCCTGAAGCGATTCCGTTAAATGTTCGCAGCGCGCTCGCTACGGGTCTTCGAGCCGCTTACCGCGAAGAAGAGAATATACAAATAACAAAAAACGGCCACAATGAGGGCATAGTGAATCCCTTGCCCCCAACTGGTTTCTCCCTGGCTCATCGTTGGATAGTAACTACGGTTGATCAGGTCTGCTGCTTTACCCACGATCCAAGGAATGATTGCTCCGCCGACGATAGCCATATTCAAAATGCCAGAGCCGTCGCCAGTGAGCGGACCCAATTCAGCGATACCCATGGTAAAAATGCAGGGGAACATGATCGAGTTGAAGAGTCCAACGGCTAAGATCGACCACATCGCTGTATGGCCACTTGTCGTCACTGAAATTGTGACGAGGAGGCCGGCCATGATTGCGGCGAGCGCCAATAATTTCCCGGGTTTTATTTTTTGAAGGAGAGCTGACCCGATGAAACGACCGATCATCGCCCCTAACCAGTATAAGGAGATATACCTTGCGGCCACAGCGAGCGCTGCGCGGTATCGAATCGCTGCGTCTGGAATACTGGCTGAGGAGATGAAGCCGCCGATATTGTCCAGCGCAAGGTAATTGGCGATGGAACTTCCTATGGCGACTTCACCGCCCACATACACGAAAATTCCGATGGCGCCAAAGACAAGATTTGGGTGCTTCCAAACAGAATCATTGACGTGTTCACCCAAGTGGTGTTGGGCGGCCGAAATTGTGGGTAGCTTGGATAACCAGATGCCGATCGCGAGGAGCGCAAGTGCCGTGGCAAAGAAATGAACGTAGAGCTTAACTACAGCATTGGCTTCCGTTGAAGCATTCAAATTTGCAGCAGTAGCCGTTGTTCCGAGAATGAGCCTTGCGCCGATCCAGGGGAATACGGCAGTTCCAAGAGAGTTGAACGCCTGTGTAAGATTCAAGCGGCTGGAGGCAGTTTGAGGCTTCCCCAATATCGCCACGTAAGGATTTGCCGCCACCTGGAGAACGGTAATTCCCGTCGCCAAGATGATCAGAGCTGTGAGCAGAAAGGGGAAGGAAGGAATTTTGGCTGCGGGATAGAAGGCAAGGCAGGCGACTACCATGGTAAACAGACCCACCACGATTGCTTTTTTATAGCCGATCCAGTCAATGATCTTGGATGCCGGAACTGAAAAAATAAAATAGGCAGAAAAAAACGCCGTTTGGATAAGCATGCTCGCAGCGATCTTTATCTTGAAGACATGCTGGACGTATGGAATCAAGACGTCATTCAGAGAAGTGAGCGAACCCCACATGAAGAAGAGTGTGGTCAGAATCGCCAACGGACCTATGTAGTTTTTCGGTGATTCTCCTGTTACCTTCGGGCTCTCCGTGATTTCGTTCGCCATCGTTCGGGTATCCCTTTCGTTCCCTCTCATGCGATTGCCATTGCTGTATTGTCCTAAATACTGACACACCCGCAGCCGGAATCGAAAGGTTTCTCGTCACAATGTTTCGATTGAGAATGGTCCGTGACCAAAGCAGTGACAAAAAAGGCGGCCCCGAAAGGCCGCCTCGATTTGGAAATTGCTGCGTCAGGCGTGGGAAGTCACCGCGTCTTTTTTCTCTGCCACGTGCGCCAGACCCGCTTCCAGCACATCCAGCGCTTCATCGAACTGCGCGTCGCTGATCACCAGCGGCATGAGGATGCGCATGATGTTGTTCAGCGTTCCGGCGGTAATCGTAAGGACGCCGTGCTCATAGCAGTAACGCGCGAGCTCCTTCGTCTCGGTGCCGGCAGGTTCCCGCGTGTCGCGGTTGCGCACCAGTTCGATCGCGCACATACCGCCTAGGCCGCGCACGTCGCCAACCAGTTGCCATTTTTTCTGCCAGCCGATGGCGCGGTCTTCAAAGCGTTTGCCGATAAGCGTGGATCGCGCAAGCAATCCTTCCGTTTCGATGGTCTCCAGTGCCGCCAGCGCCGCCGCGCAGGATGCCGGATTGCCGGCGAAGGTGCTGCCCAAGCCACCGGGCTGCGGTGCGTCCATGATTTCCGCTCGTCCTGTCACGGCAGCAATGGGCAAACCTCCGCCGAGGGATTTCGCCAAAGCGATCAGGTCCGGCTCGACGCCGTAATGTTCAATTGCAAAATACTTGCCCGTGCGGCCGATTCCGGATTGCACCTCGTCCGCGATGAACACGATGCCGTACTTCTTACAGATGTCCATGAGGATGGGGAAGAACTCCATCGGCGGCGCGATGAATCCGCCTTCACCCAGGACGGGTTCCGCAATCACAGCGGCCACGGAGTCTGGCGACACCACGCGCTTGAATGTGTCTTCGAGATGATGCGCGCAGGCCGTGTTGCAGGACGGGTAGGCCAAGCCATACGAGCAGCGGTAGCAATAGGCATAGGGAATGCGGTAAATGTCGCTCGCAAACGGGGCAAACCCCGCCTTGTACGGATTGGTTTTGCTGGTCAAAGACAACGTCAGCAGCGTGCGGCCGTGAAACGCATCCTCGAAGCAAATCACCGCGGGCCTCTTGGTGTACGAGCGCGCAATCTTAACGGCATTCTCCACGGCTTCCGCACCCGTATTCACAAAAAACGTCTTCTTTGCAAACTTGCCCGGCGCCAGCGAGTTCAGTTTTTCCGCGAGAGCAATGTACGACTCGTAGGGAGTTACACCAAAGCAGAGATGTAGAAACTTCCCAGCCTGATCGCGCACCGCCGCTTCCACCTTGGGAGCGCGATGCCCCACATTCAGGCAGCCTATGCCGCCGGCAAAATCAATGTAGCGATTCCCATCAACGTCCTCGATCCACGCGCCTTCCGCCTTCGCCGCGAAGATGGGAGTCACCAGGGATGGCCCCCGTGGAATGGCGGATTCCCGCCGGGCCAGCAGCGCCTTGGATTTGGGGCCGGGGATTTCCGTGCGAATTTGAATCGTTTTCATGGTTTCTTGTTCCTTTGTTCGAATTTCAGACGATCTCTTCTTAGTGCTCAGTACCAGCCAATCGGCGTTTCATCGAGATTGACGAAAACCTGCTTAGTCTCCAGATATTCCTCGAGGCCCCACGGCCCGAGTTCCCTTCCGAACCCGGACTGCTTGTATCCGCCCCACGGCGCTTCCACGCAGGTGGGTTGCATGTGATTGACCCACACGATACCCGCGCGAATGGACTTCACCACGCGAAACGCTTTGTAAATATCGCGCGTCCATACGGCCGCCGCCAATCCATACGGTGTGTCGTTGGAGATGCGGATGGCCTCTGCTTCGTTCTCGAAAGGAATCACACTGGCCACGGGCCCGAAGATCTCTTCGCGGGCGATGCGCGCGGAATTTTGCACATCATAAAAAATGGTCGGCTCTATATAGTAGCCCTTGGCGAACGCCTTCGCTCTTCCCCCGCCAATCGCGGTCTTGGCCTCTTTCTTGCCGATATCGAGATACGAGGTGACCCGGTCGTACTGCTCCTTGCTGACCAGCGGTCCCATCTTCGTGTCGCGGTCCAGCGGCGGCCCCAGTTTGATGCGTTTGGCCTTTTCCGTCATGGCCTCCACGAATTTCGTATAGATCTTCTTCTCCACCAGAACGCGGCTGCCCGCCGAGCAAACTTCGCCTTGATTGATGAACACTCCAAAAAGCGCGCCATCCACCGCTGCTTCCCAATCCGCATCGGCAAAAAAGACGTTTGGCGATTTGCCGCCCAATTCCAGCGTCACGCGCTTCAGCGTATCGGCGGCGCTCTTCACAATGATTCTCCCGACCGCTGCACTCCCGGTGAACGCCACTTTATCCACACCCGGATGCGCGACCAGTACCGCGCCCGTAACTTCTCCCACGCCGTTCACGACGTTTACCACGCCAGGTGGCAGCCCGACTTCCTCGAACCAGTTCGCCAGTTCCATGGCCGTCAGCGGCGTCTGCTCCGCCGGCTTCAGCACGCACGTACATCCCGCCGCGATCGCCGGGGCCAGCTTCCACGCCGCCATCAGGAGCGGGAAATTCCAGGGAATAATCTGAGCGGCGACGCCCACCGGCTCGCGCAACGTGAAGCTCAGTGCGTTCGCGGGCACCGGATTGACGTGGCCCGTCACCTTATTCGCCAGGCCGCCATAATATTCAAAGCAGGTCGCCACGTCGGCCAGGTCATATTCGGCTTCCACGATGGGCTTGCCGCAGTTGCGCGCTTCGAGCTCCGCCAGCATCGCGGTGTTTTGCCGGATCTTGTCGGAAATCTTGAAGAGAATGCGCCCGCGATCCTGCGCCGTGGTATGCGCCCATGGCCCGGAGTCAAAGGCGGCGCGCGCCGCGTGCACTGCCTTGTCCACATCCGCGGCAGTTGCCGAGGCCACGTGGGCAATCACTTCTTCGGTCGAGGGGTCAAAGACCGGAAACGTCTCGCCGGAGGAACTGGCCATCCACTGCCCATTGATGTAGTTCTGGTAGGTTTTCACCGTTGGTTTTGCCGTAGTGGACATAAACCACCTTCCAAATTCGCTTCCTTAGACTACTAGAGAACTCGCTGCCAACTTGCGTGCCGCTTTGCGGCTTCCATACACATAAGAGAAAAATGCCGCCAGTCCCATGAATAGCAGGGTTCCGCCAAACATCCAAATTTCATACGAGGGCAGCGAAGTGATCTGCTGCGCCGGGAAGGAGCCCAGGGCAATGGCGAAAATGGTTGTGATGAACCCGCTGACGCCCGCGAAAATGAGTATTCCTTTGTCGTAGTGGCCGCGGACAAATTCTACATCCACGGCGATTTTCAGCAGCGCACCAAATATATAGAGAAAAGGAACCAGCTGCAGGACTACGTGCAGCGACCGATTTTACGCCATCCTTTCTGCTGGAAGCCACGGGTCGGAGCGGTTTCGTGCGGCTTCACAATCCTGTTTGCGCATGAAGGGGCCCGGCCTCGCGGGGACGCCTCTTAGCAGGCGCAAAGCGAACCAGATGCCCTCAGAACATCACCTTCAAGGCAAACTGCATGACGCGGGGATCGCGCGCCTTCAGGACCTGCCCGAACGTCGAATCGCTGAAATTTCCGTCAGGATTCTCAAACTCCGTATGATTCCAGGCGTTGTAAAACTCCGCGCGGAATTCCGTGGTCCATCGTTCGTTTATCGGAGTTCTTTTGGCGATCACCAGGTCCGTATTGCTCAACGCCGGCCCGCAGCACATCGCATGCGGCGTGTTTCCAAAGCTGCCTAATTGCTGGGGGCAGGATGAAGGTGGGGCGCCGGTGGCAGGGAAGCCGGCAATGGGGTCGCAGAAGGTCGCCGGGTTAAACCAAAAATTTCCAGTTCCGGTATTTGTTTTTGGGTTCACGAACTGAACCGGGCCAGTCGAGTAGGGCGTGTTCGCGTCTTCATAAAAGAAGCTGCTCTGCAACTCCGCGTCGTTCTGGTTCTGCACACGAATCGGGAAGCCGCTTTGATAGGTGATGATGGCGGATACTTGCCAACCGTTGACGACCTTTCCGGCCATCCCTTCCTTCTTCGGAATGGGCAATTCCCAAACCGGGCTGAATACGAACCGGTTCTTCGCATCCAGAAGCGATAAACCGCGCGTGGCTTCGGGATTGATCGGGTTGAGTTCGTTTTCGAACGACGCGCCCTGGTCAATCGCCTTGCTGAATGTGTACGAGGCCTGAAACAATAATCCGTGCGAAAAACTTTTTTCCAGCGAGATTTGCAGACCGTTGTAGTTGGAGTTAGCCACCGTGTCTTCCGCGAAGATATTGCTGAAGACCGGCACGCCATCGGCTGGGCATCCCGAGCCTGAGAGCGGGTTGCAGTTGGGCGAAGAATACGGGCGGATGCCGACCAGAGTGAGCGGCGTGCCTCCCGCAGCTCCCGTGATGATGCAGCCGCTCGGATTATTGGGATTGCTGTAGGGACAGGGAATATTGGGTCCCATCGGGTTCGAGCCAGGAATGTACGGCATGTGAAATTGCATCCCAGCCGGCACCGTCAAGGTGTACTCGTAATCCGCGCTAGCAGCGCCACAAGTTCCCGCACCCACAATCGTGTTTATGTCCAGACAGGTCTGCGTATTCCCGTAGTTCAAGTCGTGTATGGCAAGCAGGTGGTGCGCCTGCGTGCCCACATAGGCGACGCGCAGCAGCATATCGGAAGTCACTTGCCGCTCGATCGTGAAATTGTACTGTTCCGCATATTGCGATCGCAGATGCGGCTGGAATTCTCCGTAGAGCAGAAGGGGCCGGAACAGCGACCAGTCCACACACCCATTGGGTCCGGCAGGATCAAAGCAAGGTGTATTCGGAGTCTGCTGGATGATCGCTCCCCCGTTGTTTGGCGATAGCACCCCGTTCTGTCCCAAATACGGAGTGTTGAAGAGCGGGCTCGAAAGAAATGTGCTAACGCCGAACGGCGGCTCGGCGCTGAACTGCTCCATCACCAATTGCTCTATGGGGTTATAGAAAATTCCATAACCGCCGCGGATCGTGGATTTCCCCGGGCCGCCGGTAATCTTTGCCAAGGGGCCATCCGTCCAACCGGGGCTGTAGGCCAAGCCGAATCGTGGCGCGAAGGCCTTGTAATAAGTCGCAGTCAACCCTCCGGGAACACCTTTATCGCCAGGGAACACGAGACCCGTCGGGAAGTAGGCATAGTTGGCTGATGTCGGCCCGCAGTCCCCCGGTGTGGTGCGAAGCCCCGCGGCGCTTGATGCGGACAGCCAGCAGGGATACTGGGTCGTATCCTGTCCCGGCCGGAACGTTTGCAGGCGGTTCCCGCTATCCACGTAGGGTGTGTTCAGCTCCCACCGAAAACCGTAATTCAATGTGAGATTAGGCTTGATCTTCCAACTGTCCTGCGCGAACAAATAGAGGCCGTAGTTCGTCAGGTCTTCCGCCTGCGCCGCGCCTTGCGAATAGGAATACGGCACACCCAGGAAATAGTTGGGATAGGCATCGCTGGAAGAAACCGAGTTCAACGCTCCGCTGCCCTGGATGGTGAAGTACCCGTTGATGTCGTAGTACAGGAACTGGTCGAATTTCTGATCGCGAAAATCGCCACCGAATTTCAGGCTGTGCGTCCCCAGCACCTTGCTGTAGTTGTTTGAAAACTGGTAGGTATTCCCCGTCTGCGGCAGTTCCCCCTCGTAGTTGTTGCCGATTGAAAATCCGCCCAGCACCTGCACGAACGGCACGCCCTCGTGGCCCGGAATGTTCGTGTTGATGCTCGCCGCGGAATTAGTGGGATCGGCAAAGCAATTCGCCGCCGGAACAAGGGATCCGCAGGCATCATGCAAGCTGGAAAGTAGGTTCACAGGGTGATTCAGGTTTCCTTGGCCTTCCCGGAAGTAATTGAACCGCGCCTCATTTACTGCCGTCGAGCCTATCGTGGAAGTCTCGCTGACGTTCAACTGCTGGACCCGCGTCTTGAAGAGCGCCCCAAATCCCGGAACATCCGCTCCGGACGCCTGAAAGTTGGAGAAGGGATCCGTGTGGTTATCATCATCGAAATAATAGTAGGCGGTAAAGTGCTGCGTGGTTGTGAAGTTGTGATCGAGGCGCAGCGTGAACTGATCTTCGCGATCCTTCTTGTCCGGCGCATAGGACACCGTTCCGGTCCCGTATGGCTCTACATAATTCTGGTAGAGCGCCATGGCCGTGGGATCGAAACATGCGGTCGGGATAATGCCGCCCGGGAAAATCGAGTCATAACTAACAGGCTGTGCCGCTGGCGAACCAGCCGGCAAACTCGCTAGTGTCGCGAGTGCCGCTGCTCCCGGCGAAGCAGCGATCGCGCTCGAACAAGACTGGGTCGTGGCCCCGGAAGTTGTAGAGCGGCTGAGCAGTTGCTGTGCAAATGTGGGGGTCGTTACGGCTCCTCCCAGCGTCTGCGTCCCACCCGCCGAAAAATCTCCATTGGCTTCTGCAGCCGTTGGCAGGACAACTTGCCCGGAAGAAATACCCTGACGCAGGCGGTCGCCCTCGTAAGAACCAAAGATGAATGTCTTGTCTTTCTTGAGCGGGCCGCCCAGTGTCGCGCCAAATTGGTTCTGCTTGTAGTCCGGAACCGTGCTGTCGAAAAAGCCCTTGGTGTTCAATACCTTGTTTCGGAAAAATTCATAGAAATCACCGTGCATCGAGTTGGTTCCGGCTTTCGTGACCACGTTGACCACAGACCCCGAGTTGCGCCCATACTCCGCGTCGAAGGTGTTCGTCAATACCCGGAATTCCTCGATCGCATCCGGCGACGGCTGGATCGCTGGTGCGTTCACGAAAATATCGTTGCCGTCTCCGCCGTTCACCATGTAGTTGTTCGACCGGCCGCGGCCGCCGTTCACCGAAACGACCCCGGGGTTGCTGCTGCCGTAGAACAAATCCGCGCCCAACTGCGACTGCACGCCCGGCTGCAATTGCAGCAACTGGTAGGTGTTCCGCGCGTTCAATGGCAATTCGCGCACGGACTGGTCGGTCATCACGGCCCCGAGCTGCGTCGACGTGGTGTCAATCACCGGCGGCGCTCCTATCACCTCGACCGTGTCAACATTCGAGCCGACCTGCAACGTGATGTCCACCGTGGCAATCTCATTGAGAACGAGAACGATGCCCTTGCGGGCAGACTTCTTGAATCCTTGTTGATTTACATCCACTTCGTAACTGCCGACGGGCACTTCGAGGAAGAGATACTCACCGGTAGCCGAAGTCTGCGCCTCGCGCGCGGCATTCGTGGCCTCATTGATCAAGGTCACCTTGGCGCCGGCAATTGTGCCGCCGATCTGATCCGTGACCGTGCCGCGGATGCGCCCGCCCGTGCTCTGCGCGCTCGCATAGGGGGCTGCCGGCAGGAACACCATGGAAAAGAGGACCGCGAGCAAAATACTACGGCAATAGATAGGCTTCACCTGCGCAGCGCGCGATCTTTCATTCATTTAAAATCGCTCCTGATTCCACGAGAACTGCAATCGATTTTTTGCGATTCTTCGTGGTTGCCAGCGGCCCGGGAACCTTACTATAATCCAGCAAACTTAGAGAAAGCCGGGAGCCGTGTCAAGCAGAAAGAATTTCGCCAAGCTATCGGAATCTTTGGCCGGACCAAAGCTCCTGCGAATCTCGGAGGTCGCGCGGCGGTTGAGGATTTCTTCCTCGGCCTTGCGCTCCTGGGAAGCGCTGGGACTCATCACCCCGCACCGCACCAAGAGCCACTATCGCATGTACACGGAATCCGACGTGCGCCTGTTGCAGCGCGCCATCTTTTTGCGCCGGGCCCGCGGCCTCAACCCTCCCGCCATCGTCCACGTCCTCAAAAAACAAGGCTTGGTCGACAGCCCCGTGGACGCGCCGCAACTCCCCGGCCAGCGATTCCGCCGTTTACGCGTGCGCGGCGGGCTTTCGCTCGCGCAAGTAGCTCACGCCACCGGCGTCTCCGTTGGTTTTCTCAGCGCGCTGGAACGCGGCCAGATGCACTCCTCGGTTGCCACGCTGCGTCGCATCGCGCGCTTTTATAAAACCAGCATCATATCGCTGTTTGATACCAACGGCGAGACCCAGCACCTCGTTCGTCCCGAGCACCGTAAAATCCTCGAAACCTCTCCCGGCGTCCGCATGGAACTCCTGGCCTGGGGCAATACCGCGATGCAGCCTCGCCTCTTCCGCATCAAGCCCGGCGCGGGCAGCGGCGAATCTTACACTCACGAGGGCGAGGAGTTTCTCCACGTCCTGCGCGGTGAATTTGAAATCTGGCTCAACAAGCAGGAACACTACGTTCTCAAAGGCGGCGACAGCCTCTATTTCGAGACTTCCACACCGCATCGTTGGAAGAACTCGGGGCGCACCGAAACCTGGCTTTTGTGGGTGAATACGCCGCCGACTTTCTGAGTTTTTGTTGAACTTGGCGCGTTCTGGTGAGGAATGCGGGCCGAGGCAGCCATGGAAACTTGCGTGCGAAGCGCGATGCGTGAGGTAGAATGGTCATCGGACCAGCCTATGAGCACGACCCCCAGGCCCATTGTTTCGGGTAGCCAGGAGAGTCCCCTCCAGCGGGCAAAGGGGTTCTTGGGTGAAGCGATCTTTCTGGTCATTCACCACTTCCCCAGGCTGCTGCAACTCCACCGCAACGAAAAGTCATGGACGCTGTTTCGCGTGGCCCTGGCCTGCCTTGGGGCGGCGATTGTCATCCTTCCGCTGAGCTTGTGGAACGGCTGGATCACCGCCAGTTTCGGTTTGCTCCTGTTTGTCGTGGCCATCTTGCTGCCGCCCGCCGAACTGGAATCAGGCACCGACCGCAAGGCGCGTGAACTCGGCGCGCAGACGGTGGTCAGTGGCGGGGAATATCAGCCCGGAAACGGACCGGCCGCGGAGGTGCGCCTGTTCATTTCCCCCGCGCATATTTGGGCCCTGGACGCTCATTTCGACCCGCTCCTGGTGATGTCCGCGCCGGAAATCTCGAGTCTTCGCGTGGAAGAGAAAGGGCAGCGCTGGCTCCTGCAAATCCGCTGGGCCGATCAGAAGGCGGAATTCGCATTTGCGGGTTTCTTCGCCGAACGTTTCGCGCGGCTCGCCGAAGAGTCCATCCGCGCTGCCTTGCCTCAGAAGCTCCCTGCTACCCCGAAGCGCCGCGCGGTCAGCGCCGCATGAATGCAGGAAATTTTTTCCAGCAATCTCCTTGGCGCCTCGAAATGTATGTCAAAATAGGGGCATGGCACGTGGTTGGGAAAGCAAAGATGTGGAATCCCAGGTGGAAGCGAAAACATCAGTGACCGAATCCCAAGGAAAAGGTCCTAAGACAGCTGAGCAAGTCCTAAAGGAGCAAGAACGCCGGGGCTTGCAGCTCTCTCGAATCCGCATCCTGAACGATCTCCAGAACGCTACAAACCCGAATCACCGCAAGTATCTGGAAGCCGCCCTCGCGCACCTCGACAAGAAGATCGCCGAATTCAGTTAGATGCTTGTCCCCTAAATGGATTCTACGGGGGAAAAGAGTTTCCTCAGGGGCGCTTCGCGCCCTGGGCTGAAGCCCAGGGTCTAGCTAGCCCAATATTGGCCAGGAAGTTTGATGTCGGAGCCCTTCGAAGCTCAGGGTAAACTGAAGCTCCGACCCCTAAGAAGTATTTGTGAGATGACTTCGAGGTTTTGTTGTGGAGAGTCGCGCTGCGGGAAACCTCAGTCTGTAAACACGACCCCGACGGCCGTCGTACCGCGTTCCGCGCCCTCTTCCAGACGCACCACGTAGCCGCGCAGCCGCATTTCCTGTACCCCTTCGGCCCCCGGCGTTTCCATGGTGACTTGAAGTTCGGACTGGATGCGCGGGCTGTGCTTCAGGGAGATCAGCGCGCCCTGCAGAGAGAGGTCGCGTACCACCGTTTCTTCTTCGAATTTCTGGCCATCCGCGGTCACGCCGCTCACGCAAGCGCGGAATTGCGCTTCCCGCCGCAAGGCCGTGCGCGAACCGGGCATGTGCGCCTGGACCGGCTCGCCGGCAGCGCCCAGCGTAATCACCATGCCCTCGCTCGCCGCGAAGACGGAGTCAAACTCCTGGCGCGCATCGCGGAGAATCTCGTCGAGGATGCGGTCCGTGGAATCCGGGTCGTGGTGAAAGAGCACCAGCGTCTTGGCATTCGTTTCGCGCGCCACGTTCACACCCTCGCGCCATGAGGAATGTCCCCAGCCTTTACGCCTGCTGTCCAACTGCACAGGAGTGAACTGCGCATCATTAATGAAGATGTCCGCATCAGCGGCTAGTTCACGCAAGCTTTTCTCCAATGCCGGGTCACCCGGCTCGTTGTCCGTGGCATAGGCCACGATTCCGGCGGGAGTTTCAATGCGAAATCCCAGGCAGCCCTGGGGATGGTTCAGCCAGCGCGCGCTCACCTTGTTTTTGCCGATCTGGAAGCTCTCTCCGCCGTCCACTTCGCGGAATTTCCTGCGCGCGCTCATGGCCGAAAAATCCACGGGAAAATACGGCAAAGCCATCTGCGCTTCAAAAACCTGCCGCAGGGAATCGCGGCCAAGAAATTTCGAGCGGAAACTGTAGAATTGGAATTGATTCTTCTCCACATAGAGCGGCGCAAAAAAAGGCAAGCCCTGAATGTGGTCCCAGTGGTAGTGGGTGACTAGAATATGCGTTTCCGTCGATGCCGCGTTTTTTCCTTCCGCCCAGCGGTTTCCCAGCATGCGCAGTCCGGTCCCGCAATCGAGAATAAACTGCGTGCCATCCGGCGCAAGCAGTTCCAGGCATGGCGTATTTCCGCCGTAGCGCCACGTCGCGGGATCGACGGTGGGCGTGGAACCGCGCACGCCCCAAAAACTCAGTTTGGCGATTGGACTGGTCATCTCCGCCGGTGCCGCGACCCGGTGCCCCTGTCGTGAACTGCGTGCTGCCGATGGTTCCTTGCCATTTCTGATAGTGGCAGTCATGGCAAAGGGCGTCAACGAAATCGCGGGGCAGTGTTGTCATACTTTCCAATAACACGGCTATTCCCAAGGGCTGCGTTTCGCTCGCGAAGCTCGTAGAATGAAAAAGATGCACGTCCACGAACCGCATCACGGACAGGAACATGGCCACGAACACGGCCATGACCATGCGCACGCGCCTATGCGTCCGTCCGTCTTGGCCTGGGCCATGGCGGCGACTCTGGGCCTGGTCGTCGCGGAGGTGTTCGGCGGCATCCTGGGTCATTCCGTGGCGCTGCTGAACGACGCGGTCCACAACCTCTCCGATGTTCCCGCGCTGGGGATATCCTGGCTGGCCATGCGCTGGGCGCAGCGCCCGGCCGATTCGGAGAGAACCTACGGGTATCATCGCGCCGGCACTCTTGCGGCGTTCACCAACGCGGTCCTTCTCGTCCTGCTTTCCTTATGGCTGGGCTACGAAGCCCTCCAGCGTTTGCGCGCTCCGGTGGAAGTCATCGAGAGCTGGATGATCTGGACCTCTCTGGCGGCCCTGCTTGTTAACGGCGGCATCACGCTGGCCCTGGTTCGCGGGCACGCCGACCTGAATCTTCGCAGCATCCTCGTGCACAACTTTGGCGATGCCCTCTCCAACATTGCCATCATCGCCGGCGCGGTCATCATGCACTACACGAACGCGAACTGGATCGATTCCCTGCTCGGGCTTGCCATCGGTTTGCTCGTCCTCTATTCCTCGTCCGGCATTCTGCGCGAGTCCACGCACATCCTCCTGGAAGGCCGGCCGCGCGAAACGCGGATCGAAGAGGTCGCTCGCGCCATCCTCGCCGTCGAATTTGTACAGGAAGTCCACGACGTGCACATCTGGTCCCTCGGCGGCGGCCATAACGCCATGAGCTGCCATGCGCGCATCCCGGACATGCATATGGCGGAATGCGAAAAAATACTCGCCGCCATTCAGAAAAAGGTCGCGGAAGAGTTCGGGATCGAGCACACCACCGTGCAGCTCGAACGCGCGGGATTACCCGCCGTTTCAGGCTACGTTATGCCGCAGCCCCTGCGCAGGGGCTGACGCGGACACGGCCAGTGCCGTTCCAACTTGTTTCAGCGAATCCCTTCGACAATTCTCTCCCCGTGTTTGCGTCAGATGTTTGGACCGTCATTTGGCCCAAATGGTTGGAACGGCACCAGGGCTGGACTTTCCGAAAACAATTGTCAGGAAGGAAGGCGCGGAGACAACCCGCGCTGTTCGTTGAACTGCTGCGTGGCCGCAAGGTCGAGGCTCGCCAGGGGTGCGGTCTTGCGAAAACCGTCCCGGGTTACGTAGCGAAGGTTCGCGCTATCGAAGGTGAAAGCCACGGCAAAGAAAACCGTGCCGTCCCGCCGCACGAACACATATTCAGAATCCGGCTCCGCCGACGCGCGTGAATCCGCGTATGGCCGCACAGCAACATCTGCCGGGCGTGCCGCAGTTTCTTCCGCCGGTGGCGGTTGCTCCGCTTCCGCCGGGCTGCTTTCCGCAGCGGATTCCGCAGGCGCCCCACCCTCCATGTAAACGGGGTAAGGAACATAAATGCCGCCGCCCACAAAGGGCACCACGCCTCCCGCGAAGTGATGGCGTCCGGCATTCGGGTGGGTGGCGAAATAATCCACGTAGTCAAACCCCAGTCCAGGCACGCCGAGGTCATTCTCAGCAACAGGTGCACCTATAAAGATGGGATTTGACGGGACATTCTGAGGCTTCACAGGAGGCTTGGGCGAAGACACCCGGCGCATCGTGCCGCGAGCAGAGGATCCCGAGTGCACGCGCGTCACGGGGCGCGAGGTGGGACGCGCAGACGCTACGCCCGGCGCGGGCGCCATAGGCAAGGCGTGAGCTGCCGGAGCAACCATCATGGGGCGCATGGCCGGCGCCGCCGGGGCCACTGCCGGCCCTGCCGCGCGTTGTGCATCCGCCGCAAACGGAGTGAAAAGAAGAACCAGGATCAAGGGAAGTGATTTGCGCATGGCGTTACCCCAAATTCCCGCTGCCTGCCCCTACACCATATTAGACGCACGCGCGCTTGACAATGTTACCGGAGTTTGCCGGCACCGGCCCCCGGAACCGTCTGCGCTTTCCCCCGAACTGGGGTTGTGCTATAACCAAAAGGCCGTGAAGGATACCGGGAAGCAGGAATCAGCTCCGGCAAATGTGCGGGGCGATGCGGTTGTGGCGTCCGCAGGCAGTGAGGATCCTGCGGCCAAAGCATCCGGAAGCTCCTGGGAAGATGCCTCGCGGTTTTGCCCGATTTGCTCGCAGCGGCTGGAATCGCGGCGTTGCAAGCTTGTTTGCAGCGTCTGCGGTTACTACATGTCCTGCGCGGACTACTATTGATCGCAACGCGGTTTAGCCGGTAAAAAGACCGCTTTGCGAAAAAACACGAAAGCGGATATGCTTTGCGGTTCCGGCCCGGGTTGCCGCCGGATCCGTTGATGGATGAGGAGGAAAGTAAAGTGGCCTTAAAGATGACGACTCGCGAAGTGGACGGCGTAACAGTTGTGGCGCTGGATGGCCGGATCGTACTGGGCGAAGAGAGTAGCGCCCTGCGCGAAAAGGTGAAATCTCTGGTGGCCGAGGGGAAAAAGAAGATCGTGCTGAACATGGACAATGTCACGTTCATTGACAGCGCCGGCCTCGGAACACTCGTGGCCTCGCATCACAGCGCAAAAAACCAGGGCGCATCGCTCCGTCTTTGCCACCTGGGCGCCAAATTCACGGAAGTCCTGCAGATCACCAAGCTGATGACTATCTTCGATGTCTCCAACACCGAGGCCGAAGCGGTCGCCAGCTTCTCCAAGTAAGTTCCCATAGACTTCTCGACTTGCTAGGAATTCTCAAAAGGGCAGGCTAACGCCTGTCCTTTTTGTTTTCTATTCGGCAACGCGGTACATGGTGATCCCGCTCAGCAGCTTGGGATAGAAGTCCGTGGACTTCTGCGGCATCACTTCGCCGGCGGTGGCCACGCGCATCACCAGATCCACATCCACGGGATTCAGCAGAAAGGCCGCTTGCGCGTCACCGCGGTCCACGGCCGCCAATGCCGTTGGGGCTTCGCGCTCGTAGGTCAAGTTGGCTTCCGAGGCCACGGCGTGCGCCGTGATTCCCAGGGCCGGCTCCAGAATGCCCTGGTGCAGCAGCACCACATCCAACTGGCGTTGGAGCGGCGACATTCCCGGCAGCACCTGCGCGATATCCGCTTCCGGCCGGAGCGTCAGCACGTAGAAGGCGCGGCTTGCCGCATCGGCCGCGGGGTAAGCGCCAATCGCATGTTGCGCTCTGCCGGCCGCCAAGCGAGCCAGGAACTGCTGTTCCGCTTCATGGCGCGGCGCGTCCTTCGCAAACGCAAACACTTCCGTGGCAAACCAGGGCTCCAGGAAGCGGCGCACCGCGCTCCAGGAAAAGTCCGGCAGGCGGGAAACCACGCGGTGGGTGGGCAGAATCGTCAGCCCTTCGCTATGCGTGTTGATGAACGTCATCATCGAGGATTCATACGGCGCGTCGGGGATCATCTTGCCCGCGCGCGTTCGCGACTCATTGCGGAAATTCAACGAGGTTTCATACCGGTGATGGCCATCGGCAATCACCAACTTTTGATCCGCCATCGCTTGCTGAATCGCAGCGATCCGCTCCGGCTCGGCAATCGGCCACAAGCGGTGGATCACGCCGTACTCATCGGTCAATTGCGTGACCGGGGGTTGCGCGCTCTCGACCTCGGCCAGAATCGTATCCACTTGCTTGCGCGGATCGGCGTAAAGCATGAACAACTGTCCTGTGTGCGTATGCGTGTGGCGCAGCAACTCCAGCCGGTCCGCCTTTGGCCCGGAAAGCGTGTGCTCGTGCCGGAAAATCACCCCGGCGGAATAGTCCTCCAGCTTTCCTGCGCCGATGAAGCCTCGCCGCGTCCGGCGCAGCGCCGTGCCCGGCACGTCGTACTCCTGCGTGTACGCATAAAACGCCGGGACGTCATCCTGCACCACGACCTTTTCGGCGATCCATTTCCTTAGTGTGACCGCCGCGCGCGTGTAAACATTGTGTTCCCGCGAGTCGCCCTCAAGGGTGCGGCCTTTTTCGATGCAGATCAGATTGTGCGGGTCGGCGGCGTAATACTTTTCCTGCATCGCGGAGGTGATTTTGTCGTAGGGCTGCGTCAGCACGCGATCAAACGCGGCGACGCTCGGATTGTAGCGATACGCGCGAAACGGATAGACCGTGGCCATAGGAACTCCCAAGAAGTTCTTTGCCGGGCGAGTAGCCTTCTAGTTTACGTGATGTGCCATCATTTCGGAAAACACAGAAGGAAACCAGCCTCCTATAGAATCCACACGCCGGCAAAAGACCGCTTGAATTTATGGCTCCGGAAGTTGGAGCGCCAACTCCCGATAAATCGGGTGGTCTCAATGGGTCGACGCAACACTTAGGTCGAACTCGACTTGCGTTGAAAACAAAGGCTAAATCGCTCGCTTGAGTTAGATCAGCCGGAACACTACCCTGGCTAGGTTTTGACAGAGTCCAGCCAAACAGATCGCTTCTCCTGGGGAAGCATTGTCGAATCAACGCATTGGATGGTGTTGCATCGACCGGTTGAGCTGGCACGGACAATCGGAGACCGGCTCCTTACATATAATTCCTGCAGCATGAGCGGAGCGTTGCCCTCGTATTACAATGAACGTTCGCTTATGAGCCAAAAACTCCCTGTGATTCGCGCGTTTGTGTTTGATCTGGATGGAACGCTGATCGATTCCAAGCAGGACCTGGTGACGTCCGTCAACGCCATGCTGCGCGAGATGGGCCGCGCGGAACTCCCCACCGATCGCGTGGCAAGTTTCATCGGGCACGGCGCGCCTCAACTGATCGCCAGCGCCCTTGGCCCCGGGGCCACCGACGACCAACAGCGAACAGGACTCTCCCTGTTTCTCGCTCACTATCAACTGCACAAACTGGATGCCACGCGGCCCTATCCCGGCGTTGTCGAAGCCCTCGATGCACTCGCGACCTATCCCATGTCGGTCTTGACCAACAAGCCCACGAACATGAGCATTGAGATCCTGCAGGGGCTTGGCCTGGCCAAATACTTCCGCTCCATCTACGGCGGAGACAGTTTCGAGAAAAAGAAGCCTGATCCGACCGGCGCCCTCAAAATTCTGCAAGAGTTTGGCGTACCCCCCGCACAAGCCGCCATGATTGGCGATTCCGAAGTGGACACGCAGACCGCCCGCAATGCCGGCATGCTCGCTGTTACGGTGAACTACGGATTCGGCGTCCACGACCGCGACGCCTATCCTGCTGACCTCTATCTCGACAGCCTTACCGATCTCGTCAACTTAACTCGCGATCGCCACTCCTAGTGTTGTGTCCCGAAAATTTCGTGCAAGAGTTCTGAGTCTTCAGGGGCTAAAGCCCAATTCATTCTACGGGCTTTACGCCGGGGCTGAAGCCCCGGCCTCCTAAAGAGAAATGCAAGGAACTTCCGGGACTAGGAGCTTGCTGAAAAACCCGAATTCGTCATTCCGAACGAAGTCTGCGAAGTGAGGAATCTCTCTTTTCTTGGCATTTTGATCAAAGAGGGATTCCTCGCTTCGCTCGGAATGACACGTTTAATTATTCAATGGATTTGCAACTCGGGACGCTACATGTGCTCGCCAGCAATTGGTCGAATTCGGATTTCAGGCCAGAATTCACCGCGCGGACTTTTCTTCACAGGGGCTCTTGCTTTCGCCCACGCGGGTTTGTCAGACTCACCGCGTGCTCATCGGACTGTTTCCAGAACTCGACGCACCCGGCGGCATCCAGCGCGCCGGGCGCCACATGGCGTTCGTTCTCAGCGAACTTGCCGCCGCCCGGCAGATGGAATACCGCATGCTCAGCTTGAACGACACGCAGGAACTGCACCGCATGCGCGTTGGCGATCACGAATTTGTCTTCACGGGCGCCGCGCGCGGAAAGACGCGATTTGCCGCCACCGCCTTGCGGGCGACCAGACGGCATCCCAAACTCGTGCTCGCGGCGCATGTGAATCTGGCGCTGATTGTGAGCGCCATGCAGTTGGCCGCGCCGCGCATGAAGAGCATCGTGTGCACCCACGGCATCGAAGTGTGGGAGCCGCTGCCACCGCTCCGCCGCCGCGCCTTGCGCAGCGCCTCTTTGGTCCTCGCTCCCAGCCGCGCCACCGCGGATTATGTCGTCACTCTTCAGGGCGTGCCGCCGGAACGCGTCCGCGTCCTTCCCTGGGGTCTTGATCCGGACTTTGAATCGAAAATCAGCGGCGAGCCTGCCGCAACGCTACCGCCGGAATTTCCCTCTGGCCGTGTGGTGCTGACCGTGGGGAGATGGCTGGCGAGCGAGCGCTACAAGGGCATGGACACCTTGATGACCGCCCTGCCGCGATTGTTGCTGCGCTGGCCGGAGCTGCAACTTGTGTTCATTGGCGCGGGCGACGACCGCGCATGGCTGGAAGACTTCGCACGGGAAAGCGGCGTGGGCCGCCACGTCCATTTCCTCACCGGCTTGACCTACGGAGAACTTTCCGCCTGCTATGCCGCCTGCGAAATCTTCGCGTTGCCGAGCCGCGGCGAGGGTTTCGGCTTCGTCTACCTGGAAGCCATGGCCCGCGGCAAGCCGGTCATCGGCGGCGCGCATGGTGGCGCACCGGAAGTGATCCAAGACGGCGTGACGGGGTATATTGTGCCGCACGGCGACCCGGTGCAATTGGCCACCTCCATCGACACCCTGCTTTCCAATCCCGAACTGGCGCGGGAGATGGGCGCGCGGGGCCGCGAACGCGTTCACAACGAATTCCGCTTCAGCGTTTTCGCCAAAGCCTTCAAGAAGATTCTCCGCGAACTATGCGAATCCTGAATGTCAGCCAGAGTTATGCGCCGTTCTTCGAATTTGGCGGTCCGCCCGTAAAAGTGCGGGCACTCGCCGAAGGGCTCGCCGCTCGCGGTCAAGCCGTAACCGTGCTCACCGCTGATTGGGGGCTGGACCGGCGGCTCCAGGAACTCCCGAACGAACCACACGCCGAACACTATGCCTTTGGCCGCAAGCGCAAAACCGCCGGCGTCACGGCGATTTATCTGGGCAACTGGCTCCACTATCGCGCGGCAAGTTGGAATCCCGCTCTAACCCGCTTCCTGCGCGCACGATTGCAGGAATTTGAGGTCGTTCACATTTTCGGGCTGTACGACATGCTCGGCCCTGGCGTGGCCGCCGCGTGCCGCGAAAAGAAAATCCCGTACGTCGTCGAGCCCATCGGCATGTTTGTGCCACGGGTGCGCAACCTCTGGCTGAAGCGCATGTACCACCGCTTCCTCGGGCGCGAAATGCTCGTCGGGGCAAGCGCGATTGTCGCCACGGCGGAACAGGAACAATCCGAGCTCATCGCCGGTGGCATACCCAAGGAGAAAATCGTACTGCGGCGGAATGGCGTCGAAGGCCCTCCCGTCCCGCCCGAACGCGGCCGCTTTCGTGAAGCCTTGGGTATCCCACCGGAAGCGAAACTTCTTCTCTTCCTCGGCCGCCTCTCGGAAAAGAAAAGTCCCCATCTCCTGTTGCAAGCCTTTGCGAAGATCGTGGCCTCGGAAACTCACGGCCAAGCTCCCGCGCATCTTGCCTTTGTTGGGCCGGATGAAGCCGGGATGCTCGCCAGGCTGAAGAAGACAGCGGCCTCGATCGCTCCTGCCGGGCGCGTGCATTTCTCCCCGGCTCTCGCCGACACCGCGAAATGGCAGGCCTATCGCGACGCAGACATTTTCGTTCTGCCTTCACAGAACGAAAATTTCGGCAATACCGCCGCCGAGGCCGTAGCCGCAGGGACGCCCGTGATTGTCACCGATCAATGCGGAATCGCGCCTGTACTTGCCGGCGTCGCCGGACTCGTCGTGAAGCACGACGAGATCGCTCTGACGAATGCCCTTCAAGAACTCCTTCACAATGAGACTCTCCACGCCAGACTCCAGGCGGGCTGTCCAAAGGTCCTCGAGGCCCTTAGCTGGAATCATCCAATTGAACACATGGTTAATATGTATGCGGCTATTGCGGCGCACTCTCACTCGTAGGACAATTTCCTTTTCAGGCCGAAGGGACGACGAGTGAACCGCCACCGAATCTTCCGCTCCTGCTGGTGGATGTGCAATTTATTGCTCGCCGCAGCAATCGTTGCCACCTTTTGGACCGGGGCATGGGAATACTCCGTCCGCCAATACCTGAAAGGCTTTTCCGACGCGATCATTCCCGAAGCCGCTTCCCCTCAGGAGAAAGCGCAAGCCATTCTCAGCTGGATGCTCAACGGCCCGCCGCGCCTGGAAGCCACACCGGCCTTGCAGGTTTCTCCCCGCGATCCGGAAGACACACTGAACTATCGCCAACTCCTGGAAGTGTGCGGAAGCGCCACGAACGCCTTCCTTAATCTTACGCGGAGCGCGGGCGTCGAATCGCGCCGCCTCCTGCTGCTTACCCCGCAGCGCACCGCCAAACACGTGGTCGCCGAAGTCTATATCGATGGACGCTGGGTCATTGTTGACGCAACCTACCGCACGTTTATGAAGGATGCTCACGGCCATTTGCTTACGCGCCGGGACCTCCAGAATCCCGCCATTTTTCGGGAGGCCACCGGTCTGATCCCACGCTACATTCCCGACTACTCTTACGAAAGCTATGCGCATGTGCGACTGGCGGCGCTGCCGCTGCGTGGATTTCACATCCGCCAGGCTCTCGAACGTGTTTTCCCGGCTTGGGACGAGTACGTGGACTGGAGCCTTCTGCTCGAGCGCCGCTCTTTCATGTATTTGTTTCTCTCCGCCAACGCCTTGATCTTTCTCCTGCTTTTGCGGATAGTTCTCGCCTGGCTGGCCGATCATCGCCTGCAGGCGCCGCGTTTCCACCTGCGCGCGAACATTAGCCGTGCAACAGCCGCATTTTTCACCAGTCCGGAGATAAAATAGCCGCGTGTGCGGAATCTGCGGATTCACTTACGCTGCCAATAGCAAAGAAGCCGAGTCTCGCGTGCGAAGCATGGCCGCGGCCATGCGCCATCGTGGACCCGATGATGAGGGGTACCTTGTCAACGACCCGCGCGCTCCGGGCTTCGCCCTGGGCATGCGCCGCCTTAGCATCATCGACATTGCCGGCGGTCACCAGCCCGTTTGGAACGAATCCGCCAACGTAGCCGTCGTCTTCAACGGCGAGTTGTACAACTACCGCGAATTGCGCGAACGCCTCCGCCTCGCCGGACATCATTTCGCAACGCAGTCCGACACGGAAATTCTCGTTCATGGTTGGGAAGAATGGGGCGAGGATCTCCTCGGCGAACTGCGCGGCATGTTCGCGTTTGCTCTTCTCGATTTGCGCAAACACTACGCCACCGTCCCGGTGCTCTTCCTGGCTCGCGACCCGCTGGGCATCAAGCCGCTCTATTACGCACAAACATCCGAAGGATTTGTGTTCGCCTCGGAATTGCGGGCCCTGCTGGCGGCCGGCGCGCTGCCGCAGCAGATTTCCCCCGATGCTCTAACCTCTTACCTTTTATTCGGGAGTATCTCCGAACCCGTCACTCTGGTCGAAAACGCCTTCTCGCTCCCGCCGGGCCATCGCCTGCTGCTTCATCTCCCGGACCGTCGCAAAGTTCCCCGGGCGCGTCCCTGGTGGGATCCTCTCCAGAGTTCCGCGGCACGCGACCCCAAGCGCCCGCGCGATTTCTCTTCCGCCGTTCCCCGCGTGCGCGCGCTTCTGGAAGAATCCATCCGCGGGCATCTCCTTGCCGACGTCCCCGTGGGGCTTTTTCTTTCGAGCGGCCTGGACTCCGGCGCGATCGCTGCCATCGCCGCGCGTGAACAGCCCGGTATTCGCAGCTTCACGCTCTCCTTTCCCGACACCGCGTATGACGAAGGGCTGCTTGCCTGGGCAGTGGCCAAACACACAGGCACGCAGCACACCGATGTGCCTTTGCAGGGCGCCGAGATGCTCGTCCGCCTGGAGGAAGCCGTTGCGGCTCTCGATCAGCCCACCATGGACGGCATCAACACCTACTTCGTATCCTGGGCGGCGCGCCAAGTTGGCCTGAAAGTGGCACTCTCCGGACTCGGCGGCGACGAATTGTTCGCCGGCTATCAAAGCTTTGCCGACACGCCCAAGCTCGCGCGCTTGGACGCCCTTGCCCGGTTTGTTCCGGGCGCCTTCCGTCGAGTCAGCTCACCTCTGGTCGGCACATTTCTCGGACACCGCGGCTCGGCCGATGCCGTTCGCAAGGCCACCAACGCCTGGCTCATGCCGGACGCGCTTCCTCATCCTTATTTCTTCACGCGGCTCCTCTTCCCACCTTCCGAATTGGCGCGGCTCACTGATCCACTCTTCCGCAGCAGCGCCGTTTCCGCCGATGGCGTCAACCTCGACCCCACCTGGCTCGCCTGGCTCGAGCGCGTTTCCGACCAGGCGCATCTCCTCGAACCCATCGCGGGCGTCTCCTGGCTCGAATTGCGCACCTATATGGTTAGCACTCTTCTGCACGACACCGATTCCGTCAGCATGGACCGCTCGCTGGAAGTGCGCGTGCCTTTGCTGGATACCGCCCTCGTCGAATTCATGTGCGCTCTTCCTGACGAAGCGCGCGTGCGGCCCGGCCGCCACAAAGCGCTGCTCGTCGCCGCCGTGCAGGACCTGCTTCCGCAGAGCATCCTGGAGCAGAAGAAACGCACCTTCACCATGCCGTGGGAAGAATGGCTGCGCGGCGCTCTACGGCCGCGCATCGAAGCGAGTCTGGCGAACCTGGCGCCCGCTCTCGCGCCTCATTTGCATACGGAAGGCGTCCGCATGGTATGGGATAATTTTTTGTACGGCCAGACAACGTGGTCCCGCCCGTGGTCGCTTTATGTGCTGAATGAATGGTGTCGCCGGCATTTGTGCTAGTGTTGTGTCCTGGGAAATGCGTGCAAGAGTTCAGAGTCTTCAGGGGCTAAAGCCCGATTCATTCTATGGGCGTTACGCCGGGGCTGAAGCCCCGGCCTCCTAAGGAAAAATGCATTGAAATTCCGGGACGGCACACTAGGTGTGGACTTGTGTTTCTTGGTTACGCCTTCGGAAACACGCCGCCAATCGAGGTAAACTGACAGCTCTGCTCATGAACATTCTCGGAATCAATGCGTACCACGGCAACGCCTCCGCGGCGTTGGTTTGTGACGGCCGGCTCACTGCCGCCGTCGAGGAAGAGCGCTTCAATCGCGTTAAATATGCGGCGGGATTCCCCGTGGCGGCGATTCGCTATTGCCTGAAGGAAGGCGGCCTCGCCCTCGCGGATATCGATCGCGTAGCCGTCCCGCGAAATCCCTACGCGCGGCTGGCCACCAAGCTCTTCTATGCCCTGCGCATGCCATCCTTTGCCCGCGAACGTATCAGGGTCATCTCGAAATTCACGGGCATTCCCGCGGCGCTCGCTCGGGCCTTCGACAGTGACCCCGCGAAAATAAAAGCCATCTTTCATCGCGTCGAGCACCACCAGGCTCATCTCGCCAGCACTTACTTCGTTTCTCCGTTTGAGCATGCCGCGCTGCTTTCCGCCGACGGCCTCGGTGATTTCGCCAGTTCCATGTGGGGCACCGGCCGGGGCGATCGCATGCACATCGACGGCGCCATCGCGTTTCCCCACTCCCTCGGCCTGTACTACAGCGCCGTGACGCAATATCTCGGCTTCTTGAAATTCGGCGACGAATACAAAGTGATGGGTCTCGCAGCGTACGGCCAGCCGCAATATCTCGACGCCTTTCGCGATATCGTGCGCTTCAACTCCAACGGCGGCGAGTTCGGTTTCCGCTTGGGCCTCGACTATTTCACGCATCACAAGACCGGCCCGGAAATGTCCTGGGCCGAATCGGACAAAACGCCGGTCCTCGGCAAAATGTTTTCCGATGCCATGGCCAGGAAGCTTGGCGGACCCGCCCGCCTTCCGGAACAACCTCTCGAGCAGCGCCACCGCGATCTCGCAGCCTCTCTGCAGGCGCGCCTCGAAGAAGTCTATCTGGGCATGTTGAAAAAGCTGGCGGCGCAAACGGGCGCAAAAGCAGTGTGCCTCGCGGGCGGCGTGGCGTTCAACTGCGTGGCCAACGGGAAGATCTTTGACGCAACACCTTTCGAGCAGGTCTACGTTCATCCCGCCGCGGGTGATGGAGGGCTCGCGGTAGGCGCCGCCTACTACGTCTGGCACCAACTCCTCGGCAAACCTCGTTCGTTCGTGATGGATCATGCCTATTGGGGTCCGGCCTACACGCCCGCGGAAATCCGCGCGGCCACTCAGGCCAGCCCTGTTTCTCAAGGCGGCTACACCATCTCGGAACTTGCTGAGCCGGAGCTTATGCGCCGCACTGCCACCATCATCGCGGAAGGGAAAATTCTAGGCTGGTATCAGGGGCGCGCGGAATGGGGCCCGCGGGCGCTGGGCAACCGCAGCATTGTCGCCGATCCGCGCCGCCCGGAAATGAAGGAAACCCTGAATCGCCGGATCAAGCACCGCGAAACCTTTCGCCCCTTCGCTCCGTCCATCCTCGCGGAAAAAACCGGCGAGTGGTTCACCAAGTCCCACCCTTCCCCGTTCATGAATCTGGCGTATCCGGTGCACGCCGATAAACGCGACAAAATCCCCGCGCCTACTCACGTTGACGGCACGGGGCGTCTGCAAACCGTCACCCGCGAAGCAAATCCGCGCTATCACGCCCTCATCAGCGAATTCGCGCGGCAAACCGGCGTGCCCGTGGTTTTGAACACGTCGTTCAACGACAACGAGCCCATCGTCTGCCGCCCCCAAGAAGCGCTCGATTGTTTCCTGCGAACTCAGATGGACGCCCTGGTCCTGGGCGACATCCTCATCACACGTCCATGAATCCGCGCATACGGCCGTCAGGGTCGTCGCAAAAATTCTGAGGGAATTGCCCGGCAAGATGCTCGCTGGTTGAATTTCACTTTTGCGCCGCAACGGCGCCTTCCACCTTCAGCGTAATTTTGGGCGTGTGCAACAGCGTGTTGTGCACCAGGCAGTGCTCCACGGCCTCTTCCAGTCCTTGGCGATGTTTCTTCGTCAACTCGACCGGCGCATCCACTTCGATCACGAAATTGGTCATTCGCGCCACTGGGTCCTTCACTTTTTCGCAGGTCACCCGGACGCGTGTTCCTTCCGTCGCCAGCTTGTGCTTGCGCAGATATTGTGCCGCGTAATAACCGGCGCACGACCCCAGAGCCGCCAGCAGCAATTCCGGCGGCGTCATGCCTTCGTCGAATCCGCCGTTTTCCAGCGGCTGATCGCTCACAATCCCGTGGCCGCGCGTCTTGATCTCGAATTGCACGGAGCCCAGATGTTCCACGGTCATTTCCATGGATGCCTCCGTTCTGGAGCGAACCCGGGGCGCGCATTGGGGCGTTTTAGAAGGTGTGCCGCGGGCAGGAACTTCTCATCTCACGTATAACAGAACATGATGTTGCCGCCAATTCCTTTTGGGAAGGTACGAGTTCTCCCGTAGCCTAAGCCGGTTAGAAAGCTTGCGCTTGGTCTTCGGATTCGAAGGTGGGGATGGCTTCGACGAGGCGGGTTACGGTGAGGGCGTCGCGCACGCGGCCCTGGCCTACCACGAGGTGCAAACCGCCGCCGAGGCGCGCCAGGGAGATGGAGAGTTTCACCAGGACGGAGATGCCGGAACTGTCAATCTGCGGAACATCATCCAGGTTGATGACGATTTTGCGGGCGCCCTGCTGGACTAGATTTTGCACGAATTCGAGCAAGCGCTCGCTGGGATCGCCGATGGTGAGGCGGCCATGCACGCCGACGTAGTGGATTCCGGCGGCTTCCCGCGCGGATACTTCCAAAGGTGGATGCAGGGTCATGGGACGTTCCCCTCAGTGAATTCCAAGAGACGCCGGCTCGCCGCAAGGCAGTGACGTCAATAGCGGTTGTTGCATTATACGATGATAGGCATGGAGTACAAACCGCGGGAGTGGGGCAAGAGGCATGCCTGGAGAGTTGCGCCCGAACGGGCCCGGGCGATCCAGGAAGAGTTGCGAAAAGAGTGGGAAGGGGCGGACCGCTTGCCGGAGCTTCGGACGGTGGCGGGACTTGACGCGGCGTTTGTGTTGACGGGTTCACAGGCGCTGAAGAAGCGCCGCAGCCGCTGGGACGCATTGCGCGACGCCAACCGGGCGATCGGCTGCGTGGTGGTGTACCGCTTTCCGGAGATGGAAGAGGTCGAGCGGGCGAGCGCGGTGGTGCCATTACACTTTCCGTATATTCCCGGGCTGCTGAGTTTCCGCGAGATTCCGGCGCTGCTGGCGGCTTTGCGAAAGCTCCAGAAATTGCCGGATCTGTTGTTTTGCGATGGGCAGGGATACGCGCACCCGCGGCGATTTGGGCTGGCCTGCCATTTGGGGGTACTGCTGGACCGGGCGACGATCGGTTGCGCGAAGAGCCTGCTGGTGGGTACGCACGGGGAGCTGGGAGAAGAGGCGGGTAGCTGGACGCCATTGGTGGATGAAAAGGCAGAGGGAGAGAGGATCGGAGCGGTGGTGCGGACACGCAAGGGAGTGAGGCCAATTTATGTTTCGCAGGGCCACCGGGTCAGCCTGGAGACGGCCGTCCGATTGACGATGCAGGTGGTGGAGGGTGTGCGTATCCCGAGGCCTACACGCGAGGCGGATGCGTTCGCCAGCGAAAGAAAACAAAGGTTCTTGCGCGAGCATGCATGAGAAAAACGAATGGGGGCCAGCAAAATTTCGCAAGGCCCGATGGTGGCTAGGTGGGTATAATCGGCACTATATTCTGGCAGGTCCCCAAGACAAGAAGTGAGCGACCCTGAGCAGCCAGTCCTCAATTTTATCGCAGCGGAGAGTTCGATGAAGCAGACGGGCGTAGTGTGTTGTTGCCTGATGACCCTGGTGCTGACCGCATTTCCTCTGCTGGCCCAACAATCGCAAGTCCCCGCAACACCTCCCGCCGCCAGCGCAAGCGCCGCCACCCCGGAAGTTCCCAAGGCCGTCACCGAAAAGTTGAATCAACTGGAGGAGAAAGTAGTGGCAGCGCAATCTTCCGGGGACAACGCATGGATGCTGGCAAGCGCGGCGCTCGTGTTGCTGATGACCGGGCCGGGGCTGACGCTGTTTTACGGCGGACTGGTGCGGCAGAAGAATGTGCTGGCGATCATGATGCAGAGTTTTGCGCTGATGGCGCTGATCACGGTGCTATGGGCGCTGGTAGGCTACAGCTTGTGCTTCGGCGGCAGCGGGCCGGTGATCGGGAATTTCGAGCATGCGTTTCTGCGGGGAGTGGGAGCAATGCCGAACGCGGATTATGCCGGCACGATCCCGCAGACGACCTTCATGATTTACCAGTTGATGTTCGCGATCATCACGCCGGCGCTGATCACGGGAGCGACCGCGGAACGCATGAAATTTTCCGGCACGGTGCTGTTCATGACGCTGTGGTTTCTGGTGGTGTACGCGCCCATGGCGCACATGGTGTGGGGCAAGGGCGGGTTTTTGAACGCCGTCGGGGGACGATTCCCGACGCTGGATTTTGCAGGCGGTACAGTGGTGCATATCACGTCGGGGGTTTCCGCGCTGGTTTGCGCCCTGTATTTGGGAAAGCGCGTAGGCTACCCGAAACAACCGATGCCGCCGCACAGCCTGGTGCTGAGCTTTGTTGGGGCGTGTCTGCTATGGGTCGGATGGTTCGGATTCAATGCGGGCAGCGCGCTGGCTTCAAACGGTTTGGCGTCAAGCGCGTTCGTGGCCACGCAATTTGGAGCGGCCGCGGCAGCGCTGGGATGGAGCCTGGCGGAATGGCTGAAGAATGGAAGAGCCAGCGCGCTGGGAGCAATATCCGGGGCGGTGGCGGGGTTGGTGGCCATTACGCCCGCGGCGGGATTTGTCGGACCCATGCCGGCGCTGGCGATTGGATTTATTGCCGGGCTGGTTTGTTTCTGGATGGTAACCCGGATCAAAGGGATGTTCCGCTATGATGACGCGCTGGATGCGTTTGGGGTGCACGGCGCCGGAGGAACAATCGGCGCGTTGCTGACGGGCGTGTTCGCGCAAGCGGCGTTCAACCCAATTTTCGGAGCGGGGAAACTCGTGGGCGGCTTGGATGGGCGGTGGAGGCAAGTGGCCAACCAGTTGGTGGGCGTATTGATTGCGTGGACGATCGCGGCGGTCGGCACGATTGTTCTATTGAAGCTGGTGGATCTGCTGACGGGCCTGCGCGTCCATGAAGACCAGGAGATTGCCGGTCTGGACATCACCCTGCACGGTGAAGAAGGGTATAACCTGGAAGCCTGAAGGGGCAGGTGAAAACCTTTCCTTCAGGGGGCGGGAGCGGAAACTCGCATGATGAAAATTGAAGCGATCATTCAGCCATCGCGGTTGGAATCGGTGAAAGAAGCCTTGCTGGAAATCGGCGTCCAGGGGATCACGGTGACGGAGGTGCGGGGCCATGGCCGCCAAAAGGGCCACACGGAAGTGTACCGCGGGCGGGAATACACGGTGGATCTGCTGCCGAAGATCAAGTTGGAGATGGTGTTGGCGGATGGGCTGGTGAATCGTGCGGTGGAAGCAATTCTGAAAAGTGCGAAGACAGGGAAAATCGGAGACGGTAAAATATTCCTATCACGGATCGAGGAAGCGATCCGGATTCGGAATGAGGAGCGCGGCGAGGGCGTGCTCTAGGCATGACGATGGCCTCCCCCCGCTCAGGTCTGGAAGCCCGCTTTCAGCCGAACAAGAAAATGACAGATCCGGTAAGCTCGCTTTCGGTGCTGGGGCCGCAGTGCGACGCCCAACGCGAGCGGATTCGCAAGCAGTTTGGCAACGGTGCCAGCGCGCAAGATACGCTGCGGCAGTTGTGTGAGCTGGCGGACGGCACGATCCACCAGGTTTTTGCGGAACTCTTGCGAGTTCACCAGTTGCCGGCGCAGGGATTCTGCCTGCTGGCCCTGGGCGGCTATGGCCGTGAGATGCTGTTTCCCTACTCGGACCTCGACCTGCTTTTTCTCTTTGGGAACGATAAATCGGAGGAAGAGTTTCGGCCGCTGATCGCGGAGTTTTCGCGGACGTTGTGGGACCTGGGATTTCGCGTGAGTTCGGCGGGGCGCACGCTGGACGAGTGCCGGCGGATCGAGGAAGACAACGCGGAGTTCCACCTGGCCATGCTGGACCGGCGTTTCCTGGACGGGGACGCTTCGCTGTTTGAAAAGCTGGACGCGAAAGTGATGTCCGGTCCGGAAAAACAGGCGCGGCCGTTTCTGCTGACCGAATTGCAGCGGCTGACGCGAGACCGGTTGAACCGCTACGGAGACACCATTTTTCACCTGGAGCCGAACGTCAAGGAGGCGCCGGGGGGCCTGCGCGACTACCATTCGACACTGTGGATGCGGCAGCTTGCAGGCGACCGCCGCGATCCGCGCATCAGCCCGGTGAACGAAGACGAACTGACGCGCAATGCGGTGGAATTTCTGAGCGCCATCCGTTGCTTCCTGCATTACAGCAACGCGCGCAATGACAACACACTGACGTACGAATTGCAGGCGGGGGCGGCGGAGCGCTCGCTGGGCATTGACGACAATCTGCGGCGCAATGCCGCCGAATGGATGCGGCTGTATTTCCGGCACGCGCGCGCGCTGAACCGGCAATTGTTGCGCTACATGGAGCAGCGGCCGCCAGCCGCGATGACCCTGCGGCAACGGCTGGTGAATGCGACGCTGGGAGCGCGGCAGGAAGGCACGAATGGAAAGCCCTTCCTGGTGCGCGATGGATTGCTGGAACTGACGAACGAGCAGGCCTATGCCGATCGCAATGTGACGTATGCCCTGCTGACCGAGGCGTCGCGAACGGGAATACCGGTAAGCCGCGAGGCCGAGCGCAGCATCGCCTACATCATGACGCATCCCGAATTGCCGCAGCGGAACTCGCGGATTGCATGGCCGGTGCTGAGCGAGATTCTGGGCGCGGATTACCCGGGGATGGCGTTGCGGCCGATGCACCGGTTGGGCATGCTGATTGAAGTGCTCCCGGAATTCCGCACCATCGATTCGTTGGTGGTGCGCGACTTTTATCATCGCTACACGGTGGACGAACATTCTCTGCGCACGATCGAGCACCTGCAGGAGCTGGCCGAGCCGCCGGATTCGCGCGGCCTGCACTTCACGCAGCTCTGGCGCACGGTGGAGCGCCGCGACCTCCTGGTTCTTTCCCTGCTGCTGCACGACGTGGGCAAAGGCATGCCGGTGGAAAATCACATAGTGGGCAGCCTGCAAGCGCTGGAAATCGCCGCCGACAGGCTAAGGCTCGAGCCGGAAGAGAAAGCGGAAGTTCACTTTTTGATCGAGCACCATCTGGACATGTCCGCGACGGTGCAGCGCCGCGACATTTTCGATCCCGCCACGGTTTCGGCGTTTGCCATAAATGTGGTCACGCATGAGCGCTTGCAGCGCTTGTGCCTTTTGACCTACGCGGACATCCACGCGGTGAACCCGGAGGCGCTCACGCCATGGAAAGCGGAAATGTTGTGGCGGCTGTTCGTATCGACCTCTAATTACTTCAGCCGGACGCTGGACCGCGACCGGCTGCACGCTTCCGACGAAGCGATCCTGCTGGAACAAGTACAGCAACTGGCGCTGGGCGCCTCAAAGGCGGATATCGAGCGGTTCCTCGAAGGATTTCCGCGGCGCTACCTGGCGGTGCACTCGCCGGTGGAAATTGCGGCGCACTTCGCGTTGTACCGGAAGCTGGGCGCGGAACCCGTGCAGACGGATGTCAAGGCGACACACCACGCCTATACACTGACGCTGCTATCGGCGGACCGGCCGGCGCTGTTCGCGACGATTGCGGGGGTGCTGGCGGCGTGGGGCATGAACATCGTGAAGGCCGATGCCTTTGCGAACGCGGCCGGGGTTGTGCTGGACACCTTCCAGTTCGTGGATCTGCATCGCACGCTGGAACTGAATCCTGGGGAAATTGCGCGTTTTCAACAGAGCATCGCGGACATCATCAACGGGAAGCAGGCGCTGGAGCCGCTTTTGAAGGGAAGGCTGGCGGCGGCACTCGCGCGTCCGCCGAAGGTCGCCGTGCCAACGACACTGAATTTCGACGATGCGTCGTCGGATCAGTGCACGCTGATGGAAATTGTGACGCAGGACCGGCCCGGGCTGCTGTATGGCATTGGGTCGGCATTGTCGCGGCTGGGCTGCAACATTGAAGTGGCGCTGATTGATACCGAAGGACAGAAGGCGATTGACGTGTTTTATCTCACCGCGCAGGGAAAGAAGCTCGCGCCGCAGAAACAGGAACTGTTGCGGGAGGTTTTGAATGCCACGTTGTCTTGAGCGGCCGCGCCGAATTCGAGCGGCAATAATTCACAAGCTAAACCAAGTTTTGGGTTGACATTCCGCTCAACTAGGGCGCAGCAGTGCTGCACCCCACTCGTGTTTAGCTATCCGGAGGCATAGAGAACTGCGGATTGCAGGTTGTTTGGGAATAAAGGCGACCTTGATGCACAGGGATTGCGCGCAGCGGAGTCGTTTTTGTCTTGTAGTCCCAAGGCGAGGCCCACCGGTCGGCGCGCAGCAGGGAAGAGGGCGAGCTAGGAGGCGACGGCGGCGGGCGTTTGACGCGGCGGTTCGGTTTCCACGCCTCTCCAGCCCACCGCTCGTCCGCTGACCGCTTCCTTCACCGAGCTGAACAGCACGATGTACATGAGTTGCCGGTAGTAGAAGCGCTGCAGCAGCACGGGAACCAGCAGCGTCCAATCCTCATGACGCTCCAGCGCAAACGCGATCGCGCACGTAAACACGTCAATGATCAGGAATCCCAGGAAGAAGATCACCGAACGCTGCACGTCCGCCGTCGTCCAGAGGTGCGGGATTTGCGTGATGTGCAACTGCGCCAGACCCCACAGCAGCAAGCTGCCAAGAAAGAGCAAATCAATGACCGGCGAAATCAGCGGCAGCGCGATCTGGAAAACGAAGATGTTGGGCAGGGCCACCCAGCCGAGCGCGCCATACTTCGTCCGGAACAACGTGCTGCTGTGTTTCCAGAAGGATTGCAGCGTTCCAAACGTCCAGCGAAAACGCTGCCGGATCAGCGACCCGGGCGATACCGGAGCCTCTGTCCAGGCAACTGCATACTCGTCGTACGTGACGCGCCAGCCCAGCCGGCGAATCGCGATAGTGAGGTCGGCATCTTCCGCCACGGTGTCCGCGGTGATTCCGCCCGCCGCTTCGATCGCTTGCCGACGCCATGCGCCCAAAGCCCCGGGTACCACGGTGATGCAATTCAGGAGATCGAAGGCGCGCTTTTCCATGTTCTGGCTGGTGATATATTCCAGCGCCTGCCAGCGCGTCAGCCAGCGCGAACGGTTGCCGACTTTGACGTTGCCCGCCACGGCTCCGACGTGCGGATCGGAAAAGTGGCGCAGCAAATGGCGGATCGCGTCGGGTTCGACTTCCGTGTCGGCGTCGATGGTCACGACAATTTCGGTCCGCGCATGGGTAAGCGCAACGCTCAACGCGGCCGCTTTGCCGCGGTTGACCTGGTGAATGATCTGCACCCGAGCTTCGGACGAGAAATTGGATTGCAGAAGCTCCAGCGTGCGATCCGCCGAGCCGTCATCCACAACGACCACGTGAATATCCGGAATATCGGAAGCCAGAACCGAGCGCACGGTCTGAACAATGACGCTCTCTTCGTTGTGCGCGGGAATGAGCACCGTCACGGCCGGGATCGGATTGGGCAGCGTGTCGTGATCGGGGCGAAGCTTTTCGATGATGGCAAGAATGCCGATGATGAGGGCGCGGCAACTGACAAGAATAATGCCCAGGATGAAAACCGTGGCGATCCCGAGGCGCAGCCACTGGAAGATCCCGAAGATGAAGCCATCGGCCCGGGCCGAAAGCCTTTCGCGGAAGGAGAGCGGCACCATCACGTCCGCGCGAGTTTTTCCGATCAGGTCGGAGACGGAGACGAACTCGTAGCCCTGGGCGCGCATTTGATCGATGATCAGCGGCAGGGCCGCAACGGTCTGCGCGCGCTCTCCGCCGCCATCGTGCAGCAGCACGATATTTCCTTGCTTGGCGGCCTGGCGCATTACTTCCGCCGCGATTTCCTCCGCCGGGCGCTGCCGCTTGTCCTCCGTCATGCGCCAGTCGTCCGGGTCAACGCGCTGGCCCACGATCAGGTAACCCAGTTCTTGCGGGTAAGGCAACTGCTGCACTTCTTCCGCATATTCCGGCTGGTGATCGATGCCGTACGGCGGACGGAAAAGAATGGATTTTACGCCGAGCGTGCTTTCGATCAAGCGTTGCGTCAGATTCAGCTCCCATTTGATCTGCGTGCGCGAGATTTCGTCAAAGTTGGGGTGTGTAAACGTGTGATTGCCGATCTCGTGGCCTTCGTTGTATTCGCGCTTCAACAAATCCGGCGCCTGGTTGGCCGCTTCACCGACGACGAAGAAGACGCCCGGCACATGCTTCTCCTTGAGGATGTCCAGGATTTTCGGTGTCCACCGCCGGTCGGGGCCGTCATCGAAAGAAAGCACTAGTTTCTTCGTGGCGGCGCCAAGCTGTTCAATATCAAAAGAGAGAGGGATGGCGTCGTATTTTTCGCTGGTGAACAGATCCGTGGCGGGATCGTAGTTGAAACTGCGCACGCCGTGTTTGGGCACGTCCGAGATGTGCCAGATATCGCCATCGCCTTCGAGGATCAAATCGGGGCCGGGGGGAATGTCGCGGAGTTTATCGCGCATGGAATCGTCGGGGTGCGTGGCATCCCAGATCGGCCAAATGGAAGAATCGCCGGAACCGAAACGCCACAGGGCCGTACCTTGCACGCCGAGTCTTTCGCTGGCGCGCAACTCGTTATAGGCCGTAACTGCGTCGAGCAGCCAGACCTGGTGCGTGTGATTCTGTTCGTCCACGTAGGAATAGTGGGGATTCAGCGAAGCCGCATCGAACTCGACATCGGCCTCGGATTCGCGCGCGTGGAGAAGCGCCTCCTGAATGGTGAGTTCTTCCGCGTGTCGCGGCCCTTTCTGGGTGCTTTCCATCCAGTCATAGGCGTAGTTGGCAATGCCGACCACAATTTTCTGTGCCGGAACCACCTGGCGAACCTGGCGGAGATTTTCCATGAACCAGTCCTGCGCCGCGATCGGACCAGGCTCCGAGGTCAGCCAGTGTTGGTCGTAGTTCATCAGGATGATGGCATCGGTTTCCCGGCCGAAGAACGCGTAGTCGTACTCGTCGTCGCGGGCCGGCAGGGCAATCATGACCTTCAATCCAACGGCGTGGAGCGCGGGCGCCAGCTCGCTGATGAATTCGCGAAAATTCGGCTGGCTCTTCAGCGGCACTTCCTCGAAATCCACCACGATGCCCGCCTGGTGGCCCAGCACGGCGTATTCGACCACATCGGAAACAAGGTGGCGCCGCGCCGCGGAATTCGCAAGCAGCTCGGCAAGTTCTTTCACGCGCCAGACCACCCCGTCGTAATTGTTGAGCAGCCCCATCATCGGCAACTCGAGGGGCGGATTAAGGGAGCGCATCCACTGGTGGAGTTTGTCCTGCCTGAGGCGTGTGAGGGCCTCCGCGGGCGAGGCCTTGACGGTTTGATTGCGCTCGTAATCCACAACGGTGATTGCGCCGTCGGGCGAGACGGCATGAAGCTGCTCCGGTATGAGCAAGTCAATGTCCTTGTAATGCTTCTTGAGAGAAGCGAGGCTATTGGGGTCCCAGCTCACGAAGAACGCCGCGCGCAAAGGATCGTATGTGACGGGAACCTGCCCGATATGGGCCACGCGCGCGTGACGCCCTTCGCGCAGGCTCACCGGTTTCAGAGTCTTCTTCTTGGCGGAATGGTACGAGGGACGAGTGTCCGGGAGAAGGGCGGAGGGAAGTTCGACGCTGCCGGCAACGGTGATGAAGAAATAGACGAGCAGCAGGGTCAGCAGGGCACCACTGATTTCAATGATACGGCGCGTGCGCCGCCAGCGGACTTTCTCCGCGTCATAGAAAATCGGCCCTCGTTCTTTCATGTAATGTGGCGGCCACCCGGCGCAGGGGGGCAGCGCCGGAAGCACAATACTCCGTGGAGTCGAATCCGACCTCTCTATTGTAAGATGCGAATCAAGGATGAAGCGAACTTTCTCCAGTCCCCTTTTCCCGCTGCTGGCCGGTGCCTGTTTGCGGATGCTTTTCGTGCTGAAGTTTCCGGCGGGCTCGGGTGACACCGTAGTTTACGAGCAACTGGCGACGAATTGGCTGAAGCACGGGAAATACGCGATGAACATCGCCGGGCAGCTCGTGCCGGTGGATCTGCGCATGCCGGGTTATCCGGCATTTCTGGCCATCGTGTATGCCGTGACGGGACGAACCGGCGAGAGCGCGGTGATGCCGGTGATGCTGGCGCAGGTATTCCTGGATTTGGCGACATGCGTGGCGATTGCAGGGCTGGCGGGGCTGCTGGCAAGTTTGTGCGAGCCGCAGGCGAAAACGAAGAGAGTGTTTGCAGCGGCATTGTGGCTGGCGGCCCTGTGCCCGTTCACGGCGAATTATGCGGCGGTGCGGATGACGGAAGTTTGGGCGGTGTTCCTGACGGCGGCGGCATCGATGCTGTTGGCAATGGTTGCGGCGCGGGCGAGCGGGAGTGCTGTCCCCATGCCGGGGGGCGGGGATCTGGCGGAGAAAGAAAGTCGGAAAGTGGCGGCGTTCGGCGGATTCGCGGTGGGCGTGGGAACGCTGTTCCGGCCGGAAACCCCGCTTCTGCTGGCGGCCACGATTGTGACGTTGGGATTCTGGATGCTGCGGCGGGGCGAGGCGAAGAGGTGGGTGTTGTTGTGCGCAGTGATGGGCGCGGCGTGTGCGGCGCCGCTCGTGCCTTGGACATTGCGGAATGCCGTCACCCTTCATGAATTCCAGCCGCTTGCGCCGAAGGACACGATGCTGCCCAGCGAAGTGAATCCCAAGGGTTTCATGGCGTGGGAACGCACCTGGTTGTTCCGCGTGCGCGATTGCTATCAGGTGTCATGGAAGCTCAACGACGATGAGATTCACCTGGGAGATATTCCACTGGAGGCATTTGACACGCCGGAGGAAAGAGAACGGGTGGCGGCCACCTTGGAGAAGTACAACGACGAGCTGACGTGGACGGAGGAGGAGGACGCGGTGTTTGGGCAGTTGGCGCATGAGCGGACGAAGCGGCATCCGTTGCGGACATATGCGTGGATCCCGCTGCGGCGCACGGTGAGGATGTGGTTCACGCCGCGTATCGAACTGCTGCCGGTTTCGGGGCACGTGTTTCCCCTGGCGTACATGCGGGAGGAGGATCCGGTCGATCAGGAAGTGACGATCCTGTTTTTTCTGGGGAATGTGGCTTACGTGGGGCTGGGGCTGTGGGGCGCGTGGAAATTGTGGAAGTGCCGCGGGGCGCGAGCGCCGCTGGCAATGCTCGGCTTGTATATCCTCGTGCGAACCGCCTTCCTGACGACCATGGAGACGCCAGAGCCGCGGTACGTGCTCGAGTGCTTCCCGGCATTGATTGCGTTTGGGGCGCAGGTGGCGGCGGGGAGAGGTCGCATTGGCCGCGGAGACACACAAGACAAGGAGAGATGCGGGGTGAGAATGGAGTGAGAGGCCCCTTTCCCCTTTGCCAAGGCTGCAAAAGGCAGGCCATTCAGGTGGTCTTTGCGCGTTTAAGGCAGCGCCAACCGCTATGAAACTTGCCGGAAGCAGTTATGACAGAGCGGCAAACCGTGGGAGGATCAATGCTCATTTTCGACTTCCGCCGGAAGGATAACCTAGGCCGTTTCTGGCGCCCCTCGCCGAAGTGTTCGCGCTACTCTTCTCCGCCGCTTCCACCCCCTTCTCAACGAGAGTGCTATGAATAAATCAGGAAGTGCGGGCCGCGTGGCCACGCATGTCGGAGTCATCGTGTTCGCGGCGGTAGTCCTGGCGTGGCCTGCGTTTTACAATCGGTATCCTCTTCTGTACCCGGATTCGATCTCGTATTTGGGCGATGGCTCGAATGTGGCCCGCGCCCTCTTCCGCCAAGAATTTACAGACTATTATGGATTCCGCTCCCTCATCTACAGCCTCGGCATCCTCCCATTGCACTGGCATGTCACGCCGTGGCCCATCGTTGCTTTTAACGCCCTGCTCACGAGCTACGTTCTCTGGCTCCTCGTGTGGTCGCTGCTTTCGGAGCGCGTGCTGTTCCACTTTCTGACCGTTGTTCTTGTCTTAAGCCTGTTTACTGGGTTGGGGTGGCTGGTGGGCTGGATCATGCCGGATGTCTTCGGCCCTCTGCTCTACCTCTCGGTGTTTGTCTTGGTGTTTGCCGGCGAAACGCTTGGCCTGGGTGAGCGCGTGGCGATTGCGGCAATCGCCTGGTGGGGAATCGTCTCGCATGGGAGCCACCTATTGCTCACTCTTGGCCTTTGTCCTCTGTTGATCACTGTGTTGGTCTTCCAGGGGCGCAGCTTGCGCCAAAGCATGCGCGCCGTACGGCCGGTGGCGGCGATTCTCCTTCTCGCTCTCCTGGCCCAGGGGGCTCTAAACGCATACCTCTATCATGAACTGTCCTTCACCGGGAATCGCCCTCCGTACCTTCTGGCTCGCGTGCTTGCCGACGGCCCCGGCCGATGGTACCTCCAAAAGCATTGCGGTCACTCTGCGCTGACGGTCTGCAATCAGTTGAAGGATATGCCTGACGACGCGGAGGAGTTTCTGTGGGGCGCACATGGTTGGGCCAATGCCTCGCTGGAGCAGCAGAAAGAACTGAGGCGCGAAGAGATGGCCGTGGTCTTCGGGGCTCTGCGCGAATATCCCCGGGAAGAGTTGCGCATCTCTGCAGTTCGCTTTTGGGAGCAACTCTCGAGTTATGGAGTGTACAGTTACGACGCCAATGCGTGGATCCTGCTGAGTTTCGACGCGGCGCTGCCCGGCAAGGCCTGGGAGTATAGGCGCAGCCGACAGGCGCAGGGCAAGCTCGATGAGGACTTTTTCAGTTCGGTACAAGATTGGACTTTGCTCGCCTCTCTCTTCGTGATTGGCCTGTGGGCCATTTTCGGGCGCCGCCTGTGGTCTCGCCGTCTGGCAGGCCTGACCGTGGTTGTTGCCTATGTCGTGCTGGCGAACGCAGCCGTTACCGGCAGTTTCTCCAATATTGAGGACCGCTACCAAGCTCGCGTCATCTGGCTCGTGCCCTTGCTCTCGCTCGTGTTCCTGCTGACGTGGCTCGACCGCCGTTTTTCCAAGCCCGCGAAGGCGGCCTGACTTGCGCGAGGTGTCCTCAGCAAGGCACCGGCCTCGACAGTTTACCTGTTCTTTCTTTTTCGCCCATGCATACCAGTTGCATTTCCGCTTTCGAATGGCCACGAACACGTGAGAGTAGGGAGGCGCCTAGCGCTCTTCCGGCGGCTCGGGGTGGATGGTGACGCGGAAGATTTGCGGGAAGCGTTCCTTCACGCGATCTTCGAGCGCGGCCGTCACATCGTGGATGCGCGTTATGGGAATCTCGCCTTTCATGACGCAGTGGCAAGAAACGAGGGTGTGGTGCTCCACCTGGCGCACACGCACGTCGTGACAATCGACCAGTCCATCGAAGTCACGCGTCAAGCCGTTCAGGAAAGACTCAACGGCAACCTCTAGCCGCTGCATTTCTCCCACCCGCGTGTCGGGCGTGGCAATGTGGCGGCCAAGTGGCTCGATGTGGATGTTCACCTGGGCATCGCCATCGCGCAAGGATTGAATGCCTTCCTCAAGTTCGGTGGCGCGGCGATGGGCCTCGCGCAGGCTGAGATTTTCATCCACTTCCAGATGGAGCTCGACGAAAAGGCGGCCGTCCTGCTGAAACGCCGAAAGATCGTGAATGGCCAGGCCCATGCGCTGCGCCACGGCGCGGATCGATTCAAAAAGATGCTCGCCTTGCGGGGCGCGCGGCTCCGCATGCACGATCACATCCGCCGGCACGATGTCGCCGATACGTCTCTCAATCGCATCCGTGAGCAACTGAACCTGCTCCAGGCTGGTCGTCCGAGGAACAGAAACTGTGGCGTCCACGAAATGGCGATTGCCGGAGCGGCGGACGCGTACCCGCTCGACATCCAGAACTCCATCCATCTGCCCAATCGCGCCGATGATTTGGCTTTGCAGACCCGCCGGGGCGGCATCCAATAAAGCATCCACAGTGCGCCGGCCCAGTTGCGAACTGACCCAGAGAATCACGCCGGCGACGGCGAGGGCCGCGAGGGCATCGGCGTAAACCAGCCACGGCAAATTCCAGGTGTTGCCGGCCCAGACCAGGCCAATTCCGATGATGACCACAACCGTGCTCCAAACATCCGTGGAAAAGTGCAACGCATCGGCCTCCAGCGCTTCGCTGTGGTACTTCCTCGCGACGGCGGTCAGCGCGCGGGCGCGCGTCATATCAATTGCCAAGGCAATGAACAAAACGACAAAGGCGATGAGGCTGGGTTGGATATGCACGTAGTGGAAGAACAGCCGCCAAAAGGCTTCATAGATGATGTAGCAAGCGGTGAGGATGAGAAGTCCGGTCTCGATAAAAGCGGAGAAATTCTCGAATTTGCCGTGGCCGTAAGGATGACGCTCGTCCGCGGGCTGGTCCGAGACGCGCACGGAAAGAAACGTGATGACCGCCGCAACGAGGTCGAGCCCCGAATGGAGCGCTTCCGACAGAACGCCCAAGCTTCCCGTACGCAAGACGAGGAATGTCTTCAGGCAGAGCAGCAGCAACGCGGAGCCCACGCTGAGCAGGGCCGCGCGCTTCTTTTCCTGGACATCCTCGTGCAGCCTCTTGGAGAAGGCCATGCCTAAAGACTACCTCAACTCCGTGGGAGTTGCCGGGATTCACTTGAACCCGTCTCATAGATCGGAGCAGCCAGGAGAATCCCGAGGCCTCAGGATGAACGGAAGCCCACTCTGTCCGGTGTATTTGCGGAACGGGTGAACAGGTTGCGTGAAAATACCTGCACTAGGGTGTTTTTTGCGCTTGGAATCTCGCTTTAGTTGTTCGATTTGGGGGTCATCGGAGGCTCGGGCAGCAGCGGCAAACGCTTGGGCTCTCCGCGCGCGCCACGCACCTCGACCTCTTCAAAGAGCAGCGACGGCGCGACGACGGAGGCGGGCAGGCCACTCTGTGCCGACCCGAACGCCCCGAGTGCCGTGCCAGAAAGGCCCACGACCTGGCTCTGCATGTAGTTGTAAACGAAATCATCGTCGCCGACCGCGCTGATATTCCGCAGGGTCCGCGGGCTGAAGCCGGTAATGCGGGCCCCTCGCACCAGTTCCTCGTGGCCGTCTTGGGGAAAGATTTTGTACACCACCAGCGGCAGACGATCCGTTGCGGCATTGCCCCCAAAGCTGGCCATCAGTTCTTGAAAGTCCTCCTGGTGCAACAGGCTGATCGAGGGATTGTCCATTTGCCGCACCACCAGGCAGTAGTCCAGCTTCTCCGAGCGGCAAGCATCCAGAAATTTCTTTTTCAGGGCGTCGCGGGGAACGGTTTCAGAGGAGGTAAAGAAGAGATTGCTCATGGTTGGCTTAGGGGCGCTGGGGTCGTTGAGAAAGGTGGAGCGGCCGTGGCCATTGGACTTGTCGAAATCGGGGCCGGGGCGGCGCGACATCAGAAGATTCTGCAGTTTCCCTTCCTCGACGAGGCTCACCTTCTGCGCGGGTACTCCTTCTTCATCGATCGAGTAACCGCCGATGAGCGGCGTGCCTTTGTAGTCTTTCGCGAAGGGATCATCCACGAGAGAAACCGTCAAGGGAAGAACGCGAGCGCCCACCTTGCCACTCCATTCGCTGCGCGCGCCCAGGCTGTTCATCAGTTGATCCACAACCTGCTGGAACGCCAGGGGAGGCCGCGCCCCGCTTAACGACGGGCTAAGAACTTGCGCAAGCAGTGGCGCAGCCGCGCGCGCTTCGAACAAAACCGGGCCCGTGTAATCCGGCGCGGTGGAAGCCGCGCGCATGGCCATCAATTCGCTGCCGGCAACGTTGAGGCCCTTGCGGACCGTATCCACATTGGGAAGATCGGCCGGCCGCGGCGCGTAACTGGAATAATAGTGACTCACCTGCATGCCGTCGGCAGCCAAAGTATTCATGCCCGCTTCGATAGCGGCGAAGCAATGATTGGCGCGAATCTCGGTGCCTTCACTCGTCAAGAGGTACTCGGTCATGTACACCAGATAGTAGGTGACCCGTGATTCGTAGATTTGCGGGAAGGCGCGCAGGGCGGCGGAAGTGTCGCGCGCTTCCTGCTCCCAATTGCGATTGGACCAATCCGAGGGCACCAGAGGATCAATGTGCTGGACGGGTTCCACCTTCGCGAAGTCGTCAATATCGGAAGGGCGAGCCAGGCTGCTGAGATAGGCTTGTTTGCGGGAATAGGTTTCGACGGCTTCCTTGAAGGCCTGATCCGTGGCAATCCAAAGATCCTGGCGCAGCGAATCGTAATCGCGGTCGATGCCCACGTCCCCCGTGGAGCCGATGAATCCGCGAAAGCCTTCCTCACTGATGAAATTGGAGCTGTCCAGTTTGTAATCCCCAACCCGCGCGGAAACACTCATTTGGCGTATGCGGCTGCGATTGGAAGAAACGAGCGCGCCGAATTCGGCCACAATCTCGCGGACGTCCATATCGAGCAGGCGATATTCCACGAAAAACGGGCGTACCGGCTGATCCGCCTGGGGGATTTGCAATTGCAGGCGCGTTTTGGACCGCGCCATTTCATCACGCATGGCCTGCAGCGTGTGGTCGTTGTCCGCGGGAGCCTGGGCCAAGGCGGCGGAAGCGGTGGAAAGAGCAAAGATAAGGGCCGCGAGCCGAAGAATGCGCATTACTGGAGGCCTCCCGATTTTGCGTCGTGCGCGGGCGGCGGCAGAATCGGCGGCCGGTCCGTGGATGTTTCCTTTTTTTGGACTTCCAATTCCGAGGTGAGAATGGCGGGAGAAGCGGCGGAGACCGGCACGGAACCTGACTCCGCGCCGCAGTAGCCGTTAAAAACCTCGGTCGTATCCCCCGTGGCCACAATCTTCGTGAGCGCGGCGAGCGGCGTGCCAACGATGTCCACGCCGCGGACGAGTTCGTCCGGGCGCCCGTCGGCAAACACTTTGTAGACCACCAGCGGTTGCACCTGGAAGGCTTGCGGTTGCCCGCGTCCGGTAAATGTGAAACCTCCGGCGATATCATCAATCAACAGGCCATAGGGCTTTTCCTGCTCTTTGATCTTGGCAATGAGTTCTGCGCGAAGCTGCGCGTTGGTTACCATCTTGCTGCTCTCCACGATGAGGTTGCCCTGCCGCGAGACCGGCGTTGCACCAATCTGCCGCCGGCCATGTCCATTGGAATGCGGAAAACCTTCGATGGGCGAGCGCGACATCTCAAAGTTTCTCAGGACGCCGTGATCCACCAGGACAACGCGCTGCGCCGCCACACCTTCGTCGTCAAACTGGTAGTAGCCCAGCAGATCCTGGTTGCCCAGCTTCTTCATGGTCGTGTCATCAATGATGCTGATGAACTCCGGGAGGATCGTTTCGCCAACCTTTTTAGCAAATGTCTGGCCTTCATTGACGTCCTTCTGGCGATGGCCCTCGGCGCGATGCCCAAAAACTTCGTGGAAGAAGACGGCGGCAGCACGGCCTGTCAGCAGCGCCGGCCCAACTGTCGGGTCGTTCAGAGGAGAGGCGACCAGGCCCTCCATTTCCTTGCGAAGCTGTGCCGCGGCAGCGTACACGGCTTTGTCACTGGGCGCTTCCGAAGGATTGACCCAATCGAAGTTGTAGTAGCGATCAATGTCCATGCCATCGCTGGCCTTGCCTTGAATGAACAATTCCAGGCGATAGCGGATCTGGCCAAACTGGAGATGAGTGCCTTCGGTATTCAACTGCATGATGTTTTCCGCATTCGCGGTAAAAGTGACGATAGAGTTGATGACCGCGGTGGACTGCCGGAAGTACCGGGTATAGTCGCGCACCTTCTGCTCCCACGGCTTGCGATCGAGTGTGAAGGAGACCCATGGCCCCGTATACGTCTCCGGCTTTTCGCGCGAAAAATCGGGCGCGCGGCCTTCTTCCGTCTGTACTTTCACTTCCTTGCCGGTCTTGATCTTGATGAGGGCTTCGGCGGCGGCGCGGTATTGCTTGTCGGTTTCCAGCCAGATGGCACGGCGCAGCACCTCGGGATCGTCGTCGAGCGGGGCATTTGTGCCGGGGCCGCCGTTTGGCGGCGTTCGGCCATCCACCTTGTGAGTGTCATCGAGTTCGTAGCTGCCGGTGCGCACGGAAACTTCCAACCACCTATTCCGCGCCTCATCGCTGCTCAGAAGGGCGCCATTCGAGCCAGATACCGTGGCGCGCTGCGAGTCCGTAAGGGTGTAACCGATGAAATAGGCCGCGGGATCCTGCTCGCCAAGTGTTTTCAGCGAGCGGTCAAGCTCCGTTTTCATGGCGTCGAAAAGGGGCGATGCTTGGGGCGTCGCGTCGGGCGGATCAGCCGAGCGCAGGGGAAGCGCGAGGAGCGCTGCGCCGAGAAGAGTGGTAGCCGCAAAGATGCGCCGGTAAATACGCCCTTGCCGTACTGCGCCAGTTGGAAGGTTCAAAGGATGCCTCACTCTGGATTAGATGAGAATAGTGAGTCTTCAGTGTACGTCAGGGAGGCACGCTGGACAAAGCGCAGCAGCCGGGGCGTGTTGCGTGTCAGTCTCCAATCACCGGGACTTGGCCGAGCGGCCGAGCAAAAGGAGGTCTGTTTGCCTGCATTGAAGTGCTGGGGTAAACTGCAAGGCCAGTGGCGGAATCTCCCTCAATTATCGGTCGCACCATATCCCACTACACCGTCCTCGAAAAACTCGGCGGTGGTGGCATGGGCGTGGTCTACAAGGCTGAGGACACTCGCCTGCGTCGCTTTGTCGCGCTGAAGTTCTTGCCGCCGGAAGTTGCCAGCGACCCGCAGGCACTGGCCCGTTTTCAACGCGAAGCGCAAGCCGCATCTGCACTCAATCACCCAAATATTTGCACGATTTACGACATCGGGGAGCAGGATGGGCAGGCCTTCATCGCCATGGAGTCTCTGGATGGGATGACGCTGAAGAATTTTATCGCCGGGAAGCCCCTCGAGACGGAAGTTCTTCTCACGCTGGCGATTGAGATTGCCGACGCACTGGACGCCGCCCACTCCAAAGGCATCATTCACCGTGACATCAAGCCCGCCAATATTTTTGTGACCAAGCGGGGACACGCCAAGATTCTCGACTTCGGGTTGGCGAAACTGTCGCTCACGGGAGATCGCGCGGCCGATACGACCACAGGTTCGGGCCAAGCAACCGGCGGCACGACATCGGAGCATCTGACCGGTGCGGGATCCACACTGGGCACGATTGCTTACATGTCGCCGGAGCAGGTGAAGGCCAAGGAACTCGACGCACGAACCGATTTGTTCTCGTTCGGGGTGGTTTTGTACGAAATGGCGACAGGCGTGACGCCATTTCGCGCTGAGAGTACCGGGCTAATCTTCGACGCGATCCTGAACCGCAATCCACTGCCCCCCGGACAACTGAATCCTGGCATGCCGGCCGATCTGGAACGTATTATCCGCCGAGCGCTCGAGAAAGATCCCGATCTCCGCTACCAGACCGCTGCGGAACTTCGCGACGACCTGAAACGTTTGCAGCGCGAGTTGGATTCCGGCCGCTCGGTGGCAACCTCTGCTGTGTCGGGCGCGCTCGAAGAAGTTCGCGAGACCCATGCGCATCGTCGATGGCACACATTGGCCCTCGTTGCCGGCGGCGCTCTCATCGCCATCATGGCGATTCTTGGTTATTTTCTAACGCGCCCGGTGGCGCCGCCCCGGGTGTTGCGAACTGTCCAGCTCACCAACACGAATCGGCCGAAATCAGGCATAGTCACGGACGGTTCGCGGCTTTACTTCATCGAGGGCCAATCGCTCCTTTCCCAAACCGCCGTGAATGGCGGCGAAACGTTTCCCATACCCACCTCCTTGGAGGACACTGGCTTTTCCAACGTTTTCGATATCTCGCCAGACGGTGCTTCGCTTTTGATGAATACAGCCCGAGGAACGTCTCTCGACGGCCCTCTTTGGAGCGTCCCTGTGCTTGGCGGTTCGCCCCGTCGATTGGGCAGCCTTGAAGGTCACGCCGGTGCGTGGTCGCCGGACGGGCAGAGGATGGCCTACTGCAAAGGGAACGAGATATTGCTGGCGACGAGTGATGGCAGTGAACCGCGCCGGCTCTTGCTAACGGTTGGAACCTCTAGCGATCTCCGCTGGTCGCCCGACGGGTCGATTTTGCGTTTTACACTGAACGATCCCAAGACCAATAACCGCTCCATCTGGCAAGTTTCAGCGGACGGCAGCCATCTTCGACCGCTGCTTCCGGGTTGGAACAGCACACCCAACGAATGCTGTGGCAGGTGGACGCCGGACGGAAGGTATTTTGTCTTCCAAGCCGTGCGCGACGGGACGGCAAACCTTTGGGCCCTGAACGAACGTCGTGGATTTTTCCGCGCAACCCTCCAGAAGCCGGTTCAGTTGACGACTGGGCCAATGAATGTAGGTAATCCCGTCCCGAGCCGCGATGGCAAAAAACTCTTCGCCCAAGGCTGGCAATCCCGGGGGGAATTGGTGCGCTACGATGCCAAATCAGGACAATTCGCGCCTTACCTCTCGGGAATCTCGGCGATGGGACTCGATTTCTCTCGTGATGGAGAGTGGGTGGCCTACAATGATGGCTCCGATGGCACCATGTGGCGGAGTAAGGTAGACGGAACCCAGAAGCTGCAACTTATCTTTCCGCCCATGCTGGCTTACCTGCCTCGATGGTCTCCGGACGGGAAGCAGATCGCCTTCTTTGGTCATCCGCCTGGCGAACCCTGGCAAATCTATGTGGTTCCCGCCGAGGGTGGCTCTCCCGAATTGATCTATCGAAGTGCAACCAACTCGGCGGACCCCAACTGGTCGCCAGACGGCAAATCGCTGGTCTTCGGAGAGAATTCACTGAACAATCAGGGGTCGGCGGTCTTCGTCCTCGACCCGAAGACGCGGAAAGCCTCGAAGTTGCCAGAATCCGACGGCCTCTATTCTCCACGCTGGTCCCCTGACGGACGCTACATTGCAGCCATCACGCTGGATTCTCTCAAGCTTATGCTTTTTGATTTCACCACTCAAAAATGGTCCGAGCTCGCCAGGATTTTCGTAGCCTATCCGACTTGGTCCCGAGACGCGCGCTATTTGTATTTTGACGGGATTCTCGACAACCAGGAAGGCTACTTCCGCGTGCAAATCGCCGACCGCAAACTGGAGCGCCTCTTCAGCCTGAAAGGGTTTCAGGCGGCCGGAGGAGCCTTCGGAAACTGGAGCGGCCTCGCCCCGGACGAAACTCCGCTGCTCGTCCGCGACGCCAGCATCCAGGAGATCTACGCTCTCGATGTGGAGATGCCTTAATCCTCTTTGCCCGCAACCGGTCAGGCCCTCCTCTTTTTCTGCAAAAGCGTGAGTAGCGGCCGATCGAGCTGATGTCCCTGCCAATCCTCGAATTTTGTTCCGGGGCGGTCCGTATCGAGTACACCAAAGGGCCCGCGGAAATTCCACAGCGCCCAGCCGGACTTCAATGCACCCAGAGTGTCCAGTGTGTCGCTAAACCATGCCAACACGACCTCGGGCGGAGTGTGCTTGTAACAACCCATCTCGCCGAAGTGGATCGCAACGCCCTGTTGATCCACTCCTCGCCAGGGTTGCACGAAGTCTTCAATCGTCTTTCGGTCGGCGGTCACCTTGCCGTGGCTGTCCGAAAGCGGCCAGGTCGGCGGCTCGGTGCGCGTCGCCCATCCACGGGCCCACTCACATTGGTGGTGTGTCAAATCCGCGGGATAGTAGTCATGCGGGCTTTGCAGCACCCCAGTGCTGAAAAGGTCGGCGACCGGAGTTACGCCACCCGATGAGCCGTCGCTGACGATCAACCGTTGCGGGTCGACAGCGCGGATTCCCTGGATGGCGGCGCGAGCCACCCGGGCATATTCCTTCGCGCCACGGACCTTCATTTCGGCGTCAATGGCCTCCTGGGACTCGCTCTTCCGCCGCTCCGTCAATTGTGCCTTTTCCTCTGATGTAACAGGCAGCACGGGCTCGTTCACAAGGTTGAAGCTCACGATCTTGTTTGAAATGCCCTTGTAGCGTTGCGCAAAAAAGGTCCATTGATAAACGAAGGCTTCCAGCGTGGCATGATCCTTGTAGAAGCTCGTTTTCTCCGGAGTGACATGAATCCCGGTTACGACGGGATCCAGGCCATCGAGAATACAGAAACCTGGCGCCCGGTGCAGGCTGACGTTGACGTGAACTCCATACTTCTCCCCCAGGCGGATGGCCCGGTCGATCGGCTCGATCTGCTTTTCGTTGATGGTGAAGAGATCGGGGGCCGTCCAAAATCGATAATCCATGGGCAAGCGCACCCAGTTGAAGCCCCAATCGCGAATCCAGCGGAAGTCGCTTTCGAGGAACATCCCATCGTTCTTGTAAGGGAAATATTTCATCCAGTCAGGATCGGTGGAGAAATATTCCAGCAGATTGAAACCGTACCAGGGCGGATTGTTCGCAGGTGATTGCGATTGCCGGAAATCGGAATCCGTGGCAGACGTGCCCGGCCCAGGCAATGCGGCGCCCGCAAATCCAGAAGGCAAGATAGCGGCAGATGCAACTGCGGCGGCGGAACGAAGCAGACTGCGACGCGTGAAACGAGTCAAGCCTGGCTGTGAGGCCGGTAATTCTGGTCGATCGTTGCTTCCTTTCCCCATCACTCACACTCCCTAACCGGAATTTGCGATTTGGACCTTTAACGCGCACATCGTATCTTTCTCCCACTCTGGACACAAAGAATTTGCCAAGCTGTTGGCACATCGCCCACCATCGCCGCGCCTAGCCATTTGGCCGGATGGAAGCGCGCGACTCAAGAGCATCTGGCCTCGTCTCTTGTGCTCTGCCGCACCGCCCCGGCGCACCTCAACACTGCCCACCGCTCTATTCAATCCCCATAGCTTCTGCGGTCGTCGAATTTGGATAAGAACTTCCGTGCCGTGACTCGTCTGTAGTATGCGTGTCCCTGCGGCAAGGCCGCAAAGTAGGCGCGCCGCTATTTCCAGGGGGCATTCGTGACACCCGTAATCGCAAACAGCCAGGTGCCGTCTTGTTGTCGCCGGACGATGTGGACCCCTGTACCACTCATGTCGATGGGGTTACCGTCGGGACTTCTGGCAGTAAGTGTCCAGTCATCGTAGAGCACAGCAAGGTCATCGCCGACGCGCACGACTTTTTTCAGGCTAACGATGAGTTTCGGCTGCATTGCGACGAACTCATCAAGCACTGATCGGATTGCGTCGCCACCGTGTGCCACGGTGCCGTCCGGGCAAATATGACTCGCTTGCCGCTCATACAATGCTAATAAACTGTCGACGTCTCCAGAATTGAGGTATTGCGCGAATCGGTCATCACACGCCTCGGGATTTTGTGCCGACATGACGGATCCTCCCTCAAACTTCACTTGATACTACTCCCAGAGGTCTTCTGGATTCGAGTTGCGGGTTAAGTCGCAATGACCCTTCGAGCTTTAGGCCCTTGGCCCAAATGGCTGGACCTCCCAACACGTAAACGCGTTCGCTGCGGGAAAGTCCAGCAAAAAAACGCCATAGAGTAGCGCCAAGTTCCTACCTCGCGCGGCCGTAAAAGCGGAAACAATTTTCGGGCTGGCCCCGTACTTCGGTTTGAAGCGAGAAGAGGCTTCCGGCCAAGCGATTTCCGCGCGGAGCCTCGGCAGAGGCAGTGGTGACAAAGAGGGTCGTGAGATCCGCACCGCCAAACGTGCAGGTCGTAATATTTTTCACCGGCATTTCGATCACTCGATCGATTTTTCCGTCCGGCGCAACTCGCACGATGCAGTTCCCGTAGAACCGGCAGTTCCAGAGAAAGCCTTCCGAGTCCACGGTCGAGCCGTCGGGAAATCCGCGCGCGAAACCTTGAAGAAAAGGCCGTTCATCCGAGATCGCGCCCGTCGAAGAATCGTAGTCATAAACCCAAATCACGTTTGCGAGCGTGTCTCCGAAATAAAAGCGGCGGCGATCGGGACTCCACGCAAGCGTGTTGGCGATTCCAACTCCTTTTCGCCAGGTAGTCACCCGGGCATCCGGATCAAGACGAATAAGAATGCCGTCTTGTCCACCGGCTTCACTCGCGGAACCATCCGCGTTCACGTTGTTGCGCATCGACCCGATCCACAGCGACCCGCGCGGATCGCACCGCGCGTCGTTCAAGCGGACCGCCGGCCATCCGTCAAGCAGGAAAAGCGGATCGTGGCGCGCATCCTTGGCCGGCTCCCAGAGAATCACGCGCGAGCCCAGCACGACAACCAGCACATCCTCGCGATCGGTCAACGCGAGAGAGGTGACCGGTTCATCGAACAACCAGGTGCGGACCGAGGAATCCGCCAGATTCAGGCGATGAATCAGGAAGCGATTGATGTCGGTCCAATAGACGGCATTGTGCGCGGCGTGCCAGACGGCGCCTTCGCCGCAGACGTCGCCCGTGGGCGCGACCCAAACCGGATCCCCGATCATTGCACTCCGATCCCTGCGAGCAATCCGCCGTCGACCAGGTAGTCTCCGCCCGTGCAGAATGCGGATCGATCGGACAAGAGGAACGCCGCCAGTTCGGCAACTTCCTCGACGGTGCCGACGCGACCGAGCGGATGTGCCGCCCCGAACCTCTCGACGACAGCATCGACGGGCAGGTCCGGCGAAAAATGAGCGGCCGCGCGTTCGAGCATGGGCGTGCGGATGGATCCCGGGCTGATGGAATTGACGCGAATGTGATCGGCCGCGTGGTCCAGGGCGAGCGCGCGCGTCAGGCTAAGAAGACCGCCCTTGGAAGCGGCGTAGGCCGCAACCCCGTGCTGGCAAGCGTGCCCTTGCACGGACGCGACAATCACGATCGAGCCGCCGCCGCGTTTTATCATTGCCGGTATGCCGAAGTGGGAAAGGAGATACACGCCGCCAAGATTCACGGCCATGCAACGGTTCCACGTTTCCGGCTCCGTTTCCACGGTATTCCCAAATGGATGAATGGCGGCGGAATTGGCGAGGAAATCGAGCCCGCCAAATTGTGCAACGGCCTTGCCGACAACCGCTTGCACCTCCTCCGGCAGGCTAACGTCGCACTGCTCCACGCGAAGCGCATAGCCCTTCGCAGCGGATTCCTTTTGGAGTTCGCGGTTCGCGATTGCGTCTATGCCACAGGCCATAACGCTCGCGCCGCCCGACGCAAGCCTCATCGCGATGGCCCGCCCAATCCCGGTGGTGCCGGTGACGATGGCAACCTTACGTTCGAATTCCTTCATGGGTGAATACTCTCTGCAATTCTTTTGGATGCGATTTCAACCGGCTGCGAAAGAATTCCCTTCCCACCATTAACCTCGGGCAGGCAACGATAGGCCGTGAGGAGTCTACTCCTACCGTTGCAATATGGAAACGGCCAGTTTCCCCGGATTTATGCGGCATTGGAATGGCAAGAAACACGCGCGAACGCTCAGTCGGCAAATTCCGGGGTAGCGTACTTCAAACCTTCCACCACGCCACGCAATTCGGCGAGCCCCTTCAAGCGGCCGACATAGGAGTAGCCGGGGTTGGTTTTCTTGTTGATGTCGCCGGCGAGCAGGTGTCCATGATCGGGCCGCATGGGAATTTCGTGATCCCCTCGCTTGGCGCGCCGCCGGCGCGATTCCTCAGCAAGCAATGCGCGGATCGCGCCTACGATATCCGAACTGCCGTGAAGATGCTCGGCTTCATGGAATGAGCCATCCGCTTCGCGAACGACCTGGCGAAGATGCGCGAAATGAATGCGCGGAGCGAATTCGCCGATCATCGCAAGCAAATCATTGTCCGCGCGGGCGCCATAAGAGCCCACGCAAAAAGTGAGGCCGTTAGCGGGACTGGCAACGCCTGCAAGGATTGATCGCGCATCGCCGGCGGTCGAAACGACGCGAGGCAGGCCAAAGAGCGGCCACGGCGGGTCGTCCGGATGAATCGCGAGCCGCAGGCCGAGGTCTTCCGCCACGGGCACGACTTCCTGAAGGAAGGCGACGAGGGCGGAACGGAGATCGCCGGGCGTGGCTCCTTTCCACTCCGCGCGCGATTCGCGAAACAGTTGCCGGTTGTACGACGATTCCGCGCCGGGGAGTCCCGCGAGAATGGCGTGCTCAAGTTCGTCTTGCTGCGCCTCAGACATCGAAGCGAAGCGGGCGCGGGCGGCCGCGACACGCTCGGGCGAGTAATCGAGTTCGGCGCCCGGGCGCTCGAGGAGGAACAGGTCGTACGCCGCGAAATCCACCGCATCAAAGCGCAGCGCGTAGCCCGTGCTGGGCAAGCGCCACTTCAAGTTGGTCCGGGTCCAGTCGACGAGCGGCATGAAGTTATAGCAAACGACCGGCACGCCTGCCTTGGCGATGGCGGCGAGAGAATCCTTCCAGGCAGCGATGTACTGGCGATACGGCCCGGAGCGGAGCTTGATGGAATTGTGAACCGGGATGCTTTCGACGACCGACCAGACGAGGCCCGCAGACTCGATTTCCGCTTTGCGCTTGAGGACTTCGTCAAGAGGCCAAGCCTCGCCGCGATAGATGTGATGCAGGGCGGAGACGATGCCCGTCGCGCCCGCTTGCTTGATTTGATCGAGCGAAATCAAGTCTTGGGGGCCGAACCATCGCCATGTTTCTTTCATGTCCGTATCGTATTACATTTTGACGCGCCGTTCGCGCGCTCTTCGGTTATTTCACCGTGCATTTATTCTCGCAAATGCAATGGAGCGCGGTGTCGAAAAGCACCCAAATCATTTGCTAAAACGCGGAAATTCTTCAATCTGGGATTAACAGGAAGAAATAAGAGCCGTGGCATATTGCCACGCGCTAGAGATTCCTGCGCCAGAACTCGCGCATGGTGCGGTAGAGATGGATGGTGGCGGGCGGATCGGAGATGCCGTGTTTGCGCATGGGATAGATCATCACTTCGTAGAGAATATCTTTCGCGATGAGCTCATTAAGGAAGGCCTGCTCATTCTGCGGATGTACGTTGTCGTCGTAAGTGCCGAAAGCGACCATCAGGTGGCCGGAGAGATCCCCGGCATGTTTGACCAGCGACGTGCGGTCATACGCCTCGGCATTCTGGGAAGGAAGGCCCATGAGGGATTCCGCCCATTTGGAATCGTAGTAATGCCAATCGGTCACCGGCGCGACAGAGATGCCCGCCTTGAATTCCTTGGAGCGCGTCATGAGATTGAGGGTCATGGTGCCGCCCCCGCTCCAGCCCCAAACACCGAATCGTGAAGCATCCACCCAGGGCTGAGATTTGAACCACCGCACCCCGGCGAGAAGGTCGTCGGTCTCCGAGGCGGCGGGGTTGGCAGCGATGGTGTTCTCGAGTTTCTTGCTGATGCCGGTGGCGGCGCGATTGTCGATATAGATGACGACAAAACCATCCTGGAGAAGCAGCTGGTTGTAGAGGCCCGTCTCCGCGCTCCATTCGTTCACCACATCGGGAGCCGAAGGGCCGCCGTACACATACAGGATCACGGGGTACTTGCGGGCAGGGTCAAAATTCCTTGGCTTCCAGATTTCCGTGGGCATGGGAAAACCGTCGGCGGCGGGGACGGTGAGGAATTCAGAGTATTGGATTCCTTCGGGAAGCAGCTCCGGGCGGGGCGCCGCGAGAGTTTGCAAGAGCTTGCCATCAGCGTCATGAAGCTGCAACGAAGGCAGGGTGCGGTTGTTGGAAAAACTGTCAAAATAGAATTTCGCGTTGGGGGACATCGAAATGGCGTGGGCGCCGGACCCGGCAGAAAGACGCGTGAGGCCGGAGCCGTCGCTCTTTACGCGGTAGAAGTTGCGTTCGATGGAAGAATCCTTGAGCGCGGTAAAGTAGATCCAATTATTTTCGACATCAATGCCGGCAACCGCCTGGCGGACCCAGTAAACGTCACCCGAGGAGGCCATGGCCCAGTCGCCGCTGGTGACTCGATTGACGAGGGTACCATCCATGGTGAAGCGGTAGAGATGCATGAAGCCGTCGCGTTCGGAAGCCCATAGAAAGTAACGGCCGCCAGGAAGGAAGTAGAGATCCTCGGTAACGTTGACCCACGCCGGATCGTTTTCCGTGAGGATGCGTTTGCGTTCGCCGGTCTTGACATTGATGAAGTCGAGGCGATTCTCCTTCTGCGAGCGGGGCATCGTTTGAATGCTGAGCCGTTCGGAATCCGGCAGCCACTCTACTCGCAAAATCCACTCGAAGGGTTCCGCGCCGAGATTGATCCAGCGGGTCTGCGGACTAGAGACTTCGGTGACGCCGACGCGGACACGAGGATTTTTTTCGCCGGATTTCGGATAACGCTGATGAATGATGTGTTCGTCGACGGGCTGAAAATCCACAAAGGCACTATCGGCAACTTCGCTTTCGTCCGTCTGAAGAAAGGCGATGGAACGCGAGTCGGGCGACCACCAGTAACCGATATCGCGGCGGCCGAAAATTTCTTCCCAGTAGACCCAGGTAAGAGTGCCGTTCAGCAGCGTGTCCGAGCCGTCGGAGGTGAGACGCGTCTCCTTTTTCGCGGCGATGTCGTAGACATACAGGTCATTGGAACGCACGAAGGAAAGGAGGCGTCCGTCAGGAGAGAATTGCGCGTCTTTTTCCTCCGCAGGGGTATTGGTGACGCGCGTGAAGGAAGAGGCGGAGAGATCAAGAAGAAAAATGTCGCCATGAAAGATGTACAGCGCCTGCCGGCCATTGGCGTCAAACGAGTCCGGCCAAGGAAGCGCTTGCTTGATTTCCGAGGAAGGATCCAGGGACGTGAGGGAAGCGACCGCCTTGGACATGTCGAGAGCCGGGTGACGTTCGCGAGTGATGGGATCGAGCCGCTCAAAGGTACGCTGCGCTTCGGGTTGGCGGCTGTCGTAAAGAATGGCGGAATTGTCGGCCAGCCACTTGAACTCTGGGACTTCCGCCACACTGGAGCCTTCTTTGCCAAAGATCCATTCCACCGTGAGCGGAGGCCGTTGCGTTTGAGCCATCGCAGAATAGGCCGCGAAGAACAGCACAAGCAGGGACGTGAGAAAAAGAGTAGCGGCACGGAAGTGCTTGGAAGACATGAGGTTTTCTTCTCCTGGCCAGAGAAAGTGCATGTGGATGTCCGGCTTTTGATAATAGACGACGCCTTGAACCGTAGCAAAGTCTTCCATCCATTCGAGAAACGTACCCCTCCCATTGTTCATTGACCTTTCGTTTGCAATGTCCTGCACTTCGGACCAGTAGGCTGCGCTGTTGCTTTGGAATAGGCTTTGTAGGCTTGCGGGGTGTCGTCACTGGGGAACGAAGCGAGGTCGCCGTGTATTGCGAGCATTGCGGATTAAGGATTTTCCCCGAGCGCCCAGTATGCACTCGCTGTGGCCGGGCGCCGTTGCACGAGTGGATTCAACTGTTCAGCCTGGCCGTGCTCCTCCTGGCGATGATCGGCAATTCGGTTGCCGGCATGTTTCTCCTGCCGAAATTGTCTGCCATGCACCCGTCGGTTCTTTTTTTTCGCGGCTGGCTGTGGGCTGACCGGGAAAGTTCGCTGTACGGATGGATGCCGCTGGCCGCCGCGCTGCTGCTTTGGGAATTCTTTGTCTGGCGCAAGATTCGCAAGGCAAAACCCGTAACCAAGATTAAGGGGTGGGTCAGCCGCAAGATTCTCGCGTTTGTGCTCGCGGCAGGTTTTGCGCCGATCCTCCCCTGGTGGATCCCCGCCAATCAGCCATCGGACAAGACTCTTGCCGCGCTCTCGCAGTACCCGGGCTTGCCGTGCGCCATTTCCTGGGGCGGCGTGCTCATGGTGGCCGTGGTTCTTTGTGTCAAGGCCGAGACCCGCGACTCCCTTCTTGGCAAGGGAAAAACCCTCGCCCTCGTAAGCCTCGGTGCGCTCACCTTGTTTCTTACGCTCACACTGTTTGGGTGGTCGCTGAGCTGAGCAAGAGCCAGGGTCCGGCTGACGACGGATTACGCCTTGACCGGAAATTGGCCCGCAACCCCGCCGGGAGGATAAGCGGCTAGACCATCACTTCTTACCGAAGCATGGCTAAGAAAAAAGGCCGCCAAATGAAAAGAGTGACGCGCTTGCTCATTGAGCAATGGGGCGCGTGACTTGGCCTGCCGGGGCGGGAGCGTAATGGAGCACCGCAGCGGTCATATCGTCCCACTGGCGGCAGTGCTTGGAGAATTCCTGGATCGCCGAGAAGACGTGGTTCAGCAATTCAATCGGGGCTTCGCCCGCATGTCTGCGGCAGACATCCTGGAGCCCTTCCAGCTCAAATTCCTGCCCGTGGACATTCCTCGCATCGGTCAGTCCATCGGTGCAGAACAATAGGGAATCGCCCGGCTCGAGGTCCAGCGTGAACTCGTCGTAAATTACCCCGCTGAAGAAGCCCGGCGGGATCCCCGCAAGCTGCAGGACGCGGCATTCTTCACCCCGGATGAGCAGCGGACCGGGCATGCCGGCGCTCACGATGCGCATCTGCGCGCGAAACGAGTCAATAATGGCGTACTGAATCGCGCTGTGGCGTCCCGGAATTCCCCGGAGGAGCAGCCTCTCGTTCAGGACGGAGAGGACTCGGGCGGGGGGCTGGCCGGTCTTATGCACGCCGCGCAGCGTCCCAACCGCCAGCGCGGCATAGAGGGCCGCCGGAAGGCCTTTCCCGGATACGTCGCCAAGGTACAGGCCGATCATGCCGTCGGGAAGAAGGAAGTAGTCCAGAAAATCGCCACCTACCTCCGTAGCAGGCTGGAATTCATGGGAAATCGTCACGCAATCGGTTCGTAGAGGCTGCCCAGGCAGCATGACGCTCTGGATGGCACGCGCTTCCTCGAGCTCCTGCTCGCGCAACTTCTCGATGGAAAGAAGTTCGGCTGACTGGGCAAGAACAGACATAGTTTAGTCCAAGGGAGAGGATTCACCGGGAGAGGGGCGGCGTCCATTTCAGCGTAGCACACGGTGGGAATGGCCCTGCCGAAATCTCCAGGGGGTGTTACCAATTGCACGCGGGGCCACGGAAGTGCTTGAACCGCGCGGACCGCGGAGAAACAATAGAGGCATGAAAGCCCTCGCTGGACTCCTAGCTACCGCCGCCTTGGCCATCGGCATCTACTATCTTTACTTGAAGCAGATGCCCAGCAGCGATGCGGGCACCGCGCCCACCCAGGCCATCAGCCTCACGGGTGTGCGCAGCGATCTGCTGTCCATCGCGCAGGCAGAGCGCGGGAACATCGCCCTGAACAGCCGGTGTGCTTCGCTGGACGAAATGGCTACCACGGGAACGATGAACATGGCCCGGCGCGAGCGCGACGGCTACACCTATGAAGTGGAGTGTTCCGGGTCGGATTTCCGTGTTGTCGCTCGGCACGCGGCTCCCCCTCCCGCCGGCGTCTCGATCCGTTACCCAACCCTGGCCATCGACTCCACAATGGAAATCCGGGAAATTCAGTAAGCTCCGATTTCACCTCTCCTCAACTCTGCCCTTTTTCGCGGGAACAATTCCGCCCGCGCGTGCGTAACTTCAAGTGACAGCGCAGCACGCGGAGAAAGAAGGCGGTTGCGAGAAGGAGTGGACCATGGATGGCAGTGTGATTGGCCTCGTTGCGGTGGTTTTGACCTGCGGTATACCCCTGGCGTTGATGTACACATTTTACCGGGTCCGTAAGCTGCGGACCGAAGAGCGCTTGGCGGCGCTGGCTCGCGGTGCGGCAATTCCCATGGAGCCGGAGCTTTCCCAGTATGCCAAGTCGCGGCGTGCCGGGATCTTGCTGGTTACCGGCGGCCTGGGATTCATGACCATGTTTGCGGTGATTGCCCGCGTTGTGGGCGAACCGGAAACCTTGGCTGCGGCGGCTGTCGGCATCCTGCCGTTGGCCGTCGGAATCGGCTACTTCGTGGATGCGGCGATGATTCGTCGCGACCTAAAAGCCTCCTGAAGATTCTGCCTGGGAACCCTTCGCGCGGCGAGGTTCCGGCAACTCCTTGCCCGAGCAGTAAGCCGCGCTTCTTCTTACCCCAGAAGCATCCCCGGCACTTCAGTACGCTTGAGCTTTTGTAGCGGTCGCCTTCTGAGGCGGGCGCTTTTCCCCTCGCCTGCGCACACTTGCCTCCGCCAGCAAAGCGTTGGCAAGGAGCGCCTATTCCGTGTGTTAGAATCACTCGGCATGCATCCCGCAATCCCTCATCTGGTGGACCTCCAGCAGCTTGACCAGCAGATCGCCGCGCTTCATGCGGAGTTTGACAGCTTGCCCAAGCGCTTTCGCGAAGCGGATGCCAAGCTGACCGGCGCGAAGTCCGCCGTGGCTGCGGCCAAGGAAGCTCACACCCACGCCCAGACACAGCGGAAGAAACTTGAGCTGGATGTGGAGCAGTGGAAAGAGCGCGCCAAAAAATATCGCGGCCAGAGCAGTTCCGTAAAAACGAATGAAGCGTATAAGGCCCTGCAACACGAGATCGCGGCTGCGGAGCGCGAGGCGGCCAAACTCGAAGACCTGGTGCTGGAACAGATGATGGCTGTCGAGGACGTTGAGCACCGGGTGAAACGCGCGGAAGCGGATTTGAAGGAATTGGAAAGCGCCGTTGCCGCCGAAAAAAAGCAGATCGAAGCGCAATACAACGAAAAGAAAAAGAAGCTGGAATCGGCCACGGCGGAGCGCGCCCAGCACGCCACAAAGGTGCCGGAAGAGATGCTGGAACTGTACACGCGTATCTCTCGCAAGCACCCAGGTGCGGTGATGGCGGAGGTCCGTGAAGGCCAGTGCCGCGGCTGCGGCATGCGCGTGCTGCCGCAGGTCGTTCAGGTTCTCCGCACGGAGACCAACGAAGAGGTTTTCCGCTGCGAAACTTGTGGCTGCCTTCTCTACACACTGGAACCCATTCCCCACGCGGCGCCCGCCGCAGATGCGGCTGCGGTGCCCGCCGACGAAACGACTCACTCCGAATGAGCAAGCGTCCCACACTCCCAAAAGGCGCCGGCTTGTTCCGCGATCATGAGCCGGTGCACAGACCCACCCCTGCCTGGCAGGCGAACATTGACGGCGGCTCCCGCGGGAATCCCGGCCCGGCGGCTTATGGCGTGGTGGTGCGCGACGCGAGGGGTGAAGTCGTGGCGCGCTTGAAGAAGTGCATCGGCCAGAACACCAACAATGTTGCGGAATACTACGGTTTGATTGCGGCGCTGGACTACGCGCAAACACACGGGATTCGCGCGCTCCGCATCGAGAGCGACTCCGAACTCCTGGTAAAGCAGATGCGCGGCCAGTACAAAGTGAAGAGCGGCGACCTGCGGCCTCTCTTTGAACGCGCGCGGAAGATGGTGCAAGGGCTGGAATCCTTCCGCATTGATCACGTTTACCGCGAACAAAATCGCGAAGCCGACGCCCTGGCGAATCAGGCGTTGGACGAAACGTCGATACCCGCTGGCGGTGCAACGAACAACGCTGAAAACGCCCAGCCCAAGCCCGCCACAATCCGCTGCTTCGCCCGCTACAAGGATGGCGTGTTGCAACCGCAAGAGCCGCTCGACCTCCCCGACGGCTCGCACGTGGAAATCATGCTGCGTGTGCGGAAGTAAGCGCGAGACGCTGGACTGTGCTGGGAGGACCCAGAGGTTCAAGCGCCTCAACTATTTGCTGCCGGGTCGGTCTCGGATTACCAAGTCACACAGGCAGGTGACTTTCCCCCATGATAAGCTGAATTCAACAAGGCCACTGGAGTGTAAGAGGCTTAATCTGGCCCCGGCACAATCGCGGCTTCTTCGGTGTCTAACTCAACATGAGGGTCTGCTGGTCCACACTCATTTTTGTATTCCTGATGGTTTATTTGCTGGGCTGCAAGGTGTCGCACCCTCGTCCTACCGGCGTTCCTCCCTCCGCTGTTAGGGTGGACAACACTTTTGTCGATTGTTCAATTGAGCCGCGATCCGATGCGAACCGTTGCACCGTGTACAAGGACGACACAGGGGAAATACTTGCCGAGGGCCTGTTCGTTCTCAATACTTCTCACCTAGCAGCCGAAAAATCAGATCTGCGCTACGCCGCGTTTGGGAAACAGGGTATTATTCTGCATGACCTAAGAATTTTGGAGCAGCGGACAGCTTCGCAGCGAGACCCGAGCCACCGCATCATTGATGAAAGGCTTAAGATTCTCGCTTCTAAGGGTGGACTGGAACCCTTGGACTGTCGCAATGCAAATGCTGTTGGCGCAACTGATGCGAGTGCAGAATGTGCGCTCAAAGCGTTTGCGGTGAGGCGGCCTTTCTACTTGCGCTACTATTTGCAATACCCTAACTCGTTCGGTTACAAAGGATTTGCCGGAGATTCGGAAGGAAACGTCTACCTCGTGGAGTACTACAGTGACCATGAGTTCGAGTATGGAGACACGGTTGGGGTGTACTCCGATGGCGAACACATGTCACATAGTGAATGTCCTAAACCTACAGGTCTGAGCAAGGCGAAAGATGGCACGCTATTCTGCGTTATTCCAGCCGTCAAGCATCCCTACATCATCCAATCAAGTCCCAACTAATGAGGCCATCGGAAGGTACCCCGCCACCAACGATTTCATGCGTTGGCTTGAAGTGCGGGCAGGGGCTTCAGGGTGCGGGTGCGGTAGAGGGTGTCGCGCTGGGCGGGAATGAAGCCGGCATCGGTGATGATGCGCTGCAATTCGGCTTCGTTGGTGCGGCGCTTTACGCCCGCAGCGAAAACCACATTTTCCTCAATCAAGATGCTGCCCACGTCATCGGCGCCGAATTGCAAGCCAATCTGGCAAACCTTGATTCCCGGCGTCAGCCAACTCGACTGGATGTGGTCAATGTTGTCGAGATACAGCCGGCTCACCGCCAGCGTCTTCAGGTAATCCACGGCCGTGGTTTCCTGCACTTTTTTCCCAAGCGCTGTATTTTCCGCCGCGAAAATCCACGGAATAAACGCCGTGAAGCCGCCGGTGTCTTCCTGGATGAGGCGAATGCGGTCCAGATGATTGACGCGATGGCGGAGTTCCTCGCCGCAGCCAAACATCATCGTGGCCGTGGTGCGCAGCCCCAACGAGTGGGCGATGCGGTGCACCTGCTCCCACTCGTCGCTGGTGCATTTCAGGCGCGCGATCTTGCCGCGAATTTCGTCGTCCAGAATTTCCGCGCCGCCGCCGGGGATGGAATCCAGCCCGGCATCTTTCAGCCGCTGGATGGTGTCGCGCAAACTGAGTTCGCTCACCTCCGCGATGCACAACACCTCCGGCGCTGAGAAGCAATGCAGATGCACCTGCGGGTAACGCGATTTCAACGAGCGCAGCAGATTTTCGTAGTAGCCGATTTGCAGGTCCGGATGCAGCCCGCCCTGCAAGAGAATCCCGGTGCCGCCGAGCTCGAGCATCTCGTCAATCTTTTGGTAGATGCTTTCAAACGAAAGAATGTAGCCGTCCTTGGCGCCAAGAGGGCGGTAGAAAGCGCAGAAAGAGCAGTATTCCGTGCAGAAATTCGTGTAGTTGATATTGCGGTCAATCTGATAAGTGACCACGCGCGGGTCGTTTTTCTTCAGGCGCAATTGATGCGCGGCCATGCCGATGCCCACCAGGTCGTCGGATTGCAGCAGTTCCAGGGCTTCCTGTTTGCTGATTGCCACGTCAGAGTTCCCTCTGTGCCAGGATCAACGGCGCCGCCCGACTGCAAGTTCCGAGTCACGTTCCGCGACTTTGGCTGCATGGGCCATCACGATTTCCGGCGCGCCCGGAATCAAGCCGAGCTCCGCAGCGAGACTGAAAAAGAGACGCAGCCCCTGCAGATTTTCGTCATCCAGCCCGTAGTCGATATTCTCGGCAAGATAGCGCCGCAAATCCGCCGCGGGCAGCCCCATCTCTTGCGATGCTTCGGCGCTGATCGCATCGAGCTGGAGCAGTCCCTGCGCCAACGACTCCTGGAAGTCGCGGACCACCTCCAGCGTGGCCACCTCCGGCCGCGCCGCCCAGACTGCCAGGACCGCCGGCAGCCCGCTCAGGGCGCGCCATTCCTCGACCATGTCGTACAAATACAGCGTGGCGATTCCTGAAAAGCCAACGGATTCCCCGGAACACTGCTGCACGCCACCGCGATCGCGTTCCGCGTGGCGTTCGACATTGAGCGCCAAGCGCAGCGCAGGGTCGCCAATCAAAAGCGCGGCGTCGGATTTCCGCAGCATCGCCGACAGATCGGGTTCCGCTTCAATCAATTCAGGCGCGATACCCCACCATTTCCGGCAGAGGATGCGCACCAGCGCCTGCGTGCTCCGGGAACTGCGGTCCAGGGCGATGCGGCTGACTTCCCGCACTGGTTTCGTGGAAACCAGCAGCAAGCTGCGAACCGCGCGCTTCGCAGCGATCGACAATCCCGGAAGAACGAGCAAGCCGGGTATCCGCGCGTACTCGATCGCCGGGATGATGGCGATGTCCGCCGCGTCCCTCCGGAGAGCATCGGCACATTGCGAGGGAACGGTGAACGAAAGCTGGTATTTCTCCCGTAAAGCTCCGTGCGTGAAGCCTCGGACGAGCGGGGCGGTATTCAGATATTGAACGATGGAGATGCGGAGCGAATTCACGGCGTAACGTATCCTGTTGGGACCGTTCCAGTATAGCAAAGGACCCAGGTAGAGGCCTCGAAACACCCATTCAAAACGCTTCCAGCCTTTCAAATTCGGCGAAATTCATGACCTGATGCCCGGCGCCAAGGATTGCTGCTCGTCCTGATAGTTCACGCCAGAAACGCCGAACTGCTGTTTTGTGTTTCTCGGCTTATCTGCTATCATTAAACGTTGTGTTTTCTATCCTTTGAAGAGCAGGAAGTGTGAAGTCATGGCATTGAGGTGTGCAATCTGCGGCAAGGCGCCGCACTTTGGAAACGTGGTTAGTCACGCCAATAACACACGGCGCCGCCGCTGGAACCCGAACTTGAAGCGGGTACGCGCGGTGGTGGACGGAGTGCGCAAGCAGGTGCGTGTGTGCACCGGCTGCATCCGTTTGGGCCGTGTGAAAAAGGCAACCTGAGCGAATACCTTGAGCTTTCCTCCGACTTACCCAATCAGCGAGCGAACAAACCGTGGACTCCGCCACGCTGGTGCGTTATTGCCTCTGGCGGGCATGCTTCTCGGCGTCCTTGCCGGTTGCCACGCCCCGGAACACCATGCTGCGGACGTCTGGGCGGTCGTGAATGGCACCGAGATCAAGCGCGATGAGGTCGAGAAATACTACCGCTCCCAAATCAATCCGGAAGCCCAGGAACCTTCGCAGGAAGAAGCGCTCTCGCTGAAGCTGAACGTCCTTGAACAACTCATCAACAACGAAATTCTCCTGGAGGGCGCCAAGAAACTGAATCTCGAAGCGAGCGACGGCGAAGTCGAGGACAAGTTCACCGAGCTGAAGAGCCCCTTTACCGAAGAGGAGTTCCAGCGGCAACTGAAACAGCGCGGGATGGGCGTGGACGACTTGAAGCGCGACCTCCGCCGCCAGCTATCCATCCAGAAGCTGCTGAACCGTGAAGTGGCCGCCAAGGTCACCATCACCGATCAGGACGTTCTGGATTTTTACAACGCCAACCGCAACCAGTTCAACGTGGCCGAACCCCAATACCGCATCTCGCAAATTGTCATCACGCCCTACAAGGATGCCCAGGTTCGTAACCGCAAAAACGACGACGCCACCACGGAGGCGGAAGCGCAACGCAAGGCCAAAATGCTGATGGACAAGCTGGACAGCGGCGCGGACTTTGCCCAACTGGCCATGGATTATTCCGAGGATGTGAATACCGTGGCAACCGGCGGCGACCTGGGCTACATTCCGGAATCGGCTCTGAATCAGTCGGACCCCGTGTTGAAAAGGACCGTGCTCGCGTTGAAACCCGGACAGGTCAGCCAGCCGATCGTCCTAAAGGACAGCATCCGCATCCTGAAACTTGTCGCACGCGAGGCCGCGGGGCTGCGCGGCGTCAATGATCCGCAAGTTCAGCAGACTATCCGCGACACCCTGCGCAATCGCAAAGAGCAATTGCTACGTTCTGCTTATCTCGCCGTGGGCCGTGACCAGGCCCATGTCACCAATTTCCTCGCCCAGCAAGTCGTCGAAGCCGCCGGCAAGCTGCCCGACGCCGCGAAATCCATGACTCCCGCTCCCGCCAAGCCCGCGCAATAAGACACTAGGTTCCACCTGCACAAAGGCACGTTTTAGATCGGGAAGAAGGAATACTGACCTTCCGCATCCTTTGAATGGATTCAATCACTCGACCCACGCTAGAACATCGCCTGCGTTCACGTTCTGCCCTTCTTTCGCCAGCAGGCGTTCCACTTTCCCATTCTTCGGCGACTTGATCTCGTTCTGCATCTTCATCGCTTCGACAACGATCAGTCCCTGCCCCGCTTCCACGCTGTCCCCCGCCGCCACCAGCAGCCGGATCACTTTTCCGGGCATGGGCGCGCTGATCTGCTGCCGCCCCTCGGCTTCCAACGTTCCTTGCTTTCGCCCTCGCCAGACGCGTGGGTCAACGATCTCCGCGGAGAACTCGTGCGGACCGCACTGCAATTTGAGTTTGCCATCCCGCGAAGGCGTCGCATGGATGACGAAGGACTGCCCATCCAGAATCACGGAAATCGTGTTGGGAGCGATTTCGATGGCATCGGCGTTCACGGGCTGGCCGTCGAGGGCGATCTGGAAACGCTCGCCATCGCGATGCAACTCCACCACGCGCGTATGCGATCCCGATACTCCCTCGAGATGGACTTCCAGTTTCATGGCGTGCGGTCCAATTGCCGGCGGCGCCCTTGCGATTTCCAGCGTGAAGGTTCGGCGGAGATAGTCTGGGCGGCATTCGCGGCGCTGTCCGCCCTGGCGGTGTGCCAAAGCGCTGCCGCGATCACCGAGGCTTCCTCGGTTCCCGGGCGGGGAGGTGTTGCCGGCGGGCTGGGCCGCGCGAGCAATTCATCCAGCCATTTCGTGTGAAATTCGCCGCGCAGAAACTCCGGCTCGGTTAGGATCCGCCGGAAGAGGCTGACGTTCGTGCGGATGCCCGTGATCGTGTACTCGTCCAGCGCACGCCGCAGCCGCGCAATGGTCTCTTCCCGGCTGTTGCCCCAGGCGATCAGTTTGCTCAACAGGGGATCGTATTCCAGCGGCACGGTGTAGCCTTCATACACGCCCTCATCCAGGCGAATCCCCGGGCCCGTCGGCGCATGGCGCGACAATATCTTCCCCGGAGAAGGGAAAAAGTTGTTGTCGGGATCTTCGGCGTACAAGCGAACTTCCATGGCGTTGCCTCGCGGCGTGATCGTCTCCCACGCAAAAGGCAAACGGTGGCCTGCGGCAATGGCAATCTGCAGCTTGACCAGGTCCAGCCCCGTGACTTGCTCCGTGACGGGATGCTCGACCTGCAAACGCGTATTCATTTCGAGAAAGTAGAAATTCAGGTCGCCGTCCACCAGGAATTCCACCGTGCCGGCGTTGGTATAGCCGCCCGCGCGCGCCAGTCGCACCGCCGCGTCTCCCATTTTCTTGCGCATTTCCGGCGTCACTACCGGCGAAGGTGCTTCTTCAACTACTTTCTGATGACGCCGCTGGATGGAACACTCGCGCTCTCCCAGCGACACCACGCGCCCGTGGGTATCCGCGAAAATCTGAACCTCGATGTGGCGCGGCCCGATCAAATATTTCTCAAGGAATAAGCGCGGGTCGCCGAACGCATTGAGCGCCTCGGAGGCCGCATCGCGCCAGGACCCGGCAAATTCGGCGTCGGTCGGCACCACGCGCATCCCTTTTCCCCCGCCGCCCGCAATTGCCTTCAACAATATGGGATAGCCCATGCTGCGTGCCAGGGATTGCGCTTCTTCCGGGTTTTCGATGGCTTCCTCTGTGCCGGGCACGGTGGGCACTTCGCTGCGGCGCGCCAGTTGCTTCCCGGAGGTCTTCGCGCCCATCATTTCCATCGCTTCCGCGGACGGCCCGATAAAGGTCATGCCCGCATCGCTGCACGCGCGGGGCAACGCGGGATTCTCCGCCAGGAAACCATAGCCCGGGTGCAGGGCATCGCAACCCGTTCGGCGCGCTACGTCCATCAGCTTGTCGATGCGCAAGTAACTCTCCCGGGAAGCTGCCGGCCCGATGCAATAAGCCTCGTCGGCAAGACGCACATGCGGCGCCGTGCGATCGACTTCGCTGAATACGGCGACGTTCTTTATGCCCAGCTCGCGGCACGCGCGCAGGATGCGCACGGCAATTTCTCCGCGGTTGGCAATGAGAATTTTCTTGAACATAGCGGGTTCCTAAGCTTGCGCGAGTGTAGCATGTGGGCCGCGGCGGCCAGCGGTTAGCTAAGGCTTGCGTGTCGTATCGTTGGCGGTGTATGAAAAGAGGCGCAAATTGCGTCTGGGGGGCTCTATGAAGAAAACCTATTTGTGCGTTGCCGGTTTGTTGTTGTTTCTCGTCGCGCCGGTTCTAGGTCAGCAAACGGCAGTCCCGCCACCGGAAAACCTCGTGGTCGACGGCGTGCCGCCGGTTCCACCGAGTATTGCCGATTTAGCAGGTCGCTATAGCGAATATCGCTTGGCCTTCCCAGCCGACTGGCATCCGCAACGCCGCGAAATGCTGATCGGCACGCGCTTTGGCAACACCTTTCAAACGCATGTGGTGAAAATGCCAGCGGGAGCCCGCCAGCAGCTCACTTTCTTCAATGAACCTGTTTATGGCGGCAAGTTTCAGCCAACCTCCGGGGACTACATGATTTTTCAAAAGGACATCGGTGGCGGCGAATGGTATCAGATCTTCCGCTATGACTTGAACACTGGGGACTCAACTCTGCTGACCGACGGGAAATCCCGCAATATCGCGGGACCTTGGTCCACCAAGGGTGACCGCATCGCGTATACGTCAACACGACGCACCGGCCAGGACACCGACATGTGGGTCATCGACCCGCTCAATGTGAAATCCGATCGCTTGCTCACAAAGCTCAGCGGAGGCGGGTGGGAACCCGCCGACTGGTCGCCGGATGATTCCAAACTCCTGGTTGTGGAAGGAATTTCCGTCAATGAAACTTACTTGTGGCTGTTCGATACTGCCACGGGGGAGAAAGCCGAACTTACGCCGCGCAATACGGCGGAGAAGGTCGCCTATTCCAACGCCCGCTTCAGCAAGGATGGCAAGGGCATTTACTTTACCTCCGACAAAGACTCCGAGTTTCAGCGGCTCGCGTACCTCGATTTTTCCACCAAGCAAACCAAGGTGCTCACCGGGGGCATTCCCTGGGATGTTGATGAATTTGCTCTTTCCTGGGATGGCCGCAAGATCGCCTTTCTCACCAATGAAGATGGCCTCAGCACGCTTCATCTTCTGGACACGGCGACCGGCAATGAACTGCCTGTGCCGAAACTCCCGATCGGCCTGGTCAGCGGGCTCTTGTGGCACAAGAACAACCGTGAACTTGCCTTCGGCATTAGTTCGGCGAGCTCCCCGGGCGATTGCTATTCGTTGGATGTCACCACTGGCAAATTGGACCGTTGGACGTACAGTGAGACCGCCGTCAAGACCGATGGCTTCCGCGAGCCGGAGTTGGTGCGCTGGAAGTCCTTTGACGGAAAGACGATTTCCGGGTTTCTCTACCGGCCGCCCGCCAAATTCATCGGCAAGCGGCCCGTCCTGGTCGAGATCCACGGCGGGCCGGAAGGACAGTCTCGCCCGGACTTTCTCGGGCGCTGGAATTATTTCGTGAATGAATTGGGAATTGCCGTCATTTCCCCCAACGTCCGCGGCTCCACCGGTTATGGCAAGACTTTCACGAAGCTCGACAACGGATTCCTTCGCGAAGGCAGCTACAAGGATATCAACTCGCTCTTCGACTGGATCGCCACGCGGCCGGACCTCGACGCTACCCGCATCGCTGTGACCGGCGGCAGCTACGGCGGCCACATGACCCTGGCCGTCTCGACGTTTTACAGCGATCGCATCCGCTGCTCTATCGATGTCGTGGGCATGTCCAACCTGGTCACTTTCCTCGAGCACACCGAAGGCTACCGGCGCGATTTGCGCCGCGTCGAATATGGTGATGAGCGCGACCCGAAAATGCGCGAATTCCTGGAGCGCATCGCCCCCATGAACAACATCGAGAAGATCAAAAAGCCCATGATGGTCGTCGCGGGGAAAAACGATCCGCGCGTGCCGGTCAGCGAAAGCGATCAGATTGTCTCCGCCCTGCAGAAAGAGGGCACTCCGGTGTGGTATGTCATGGCAAAAGACGAAGGCCACGGCTTCCAGAAAAAGACCAACCGCGACTACGAGTTTTACGCCGACGTGGAGTTCCTGCAGGAATTTCTGTTGAAGTGATCGGGCAAGCGGCACAGCCATGTTCGGCTTCGTGCCACGATTTATCCACCCTTGCAGGCATCCACACCGGCGAACATAGTCACAGCGGAATGTTGGAGTGCTTCTTGTTAGGATTGGTGTCGCGCTTGTTTTCCAGGGCCCGCAGCGCGGTGATGATGCGGGGGCGAGTCTCCGCCGGTTCGATCACGGCGTCCAGATAGCCACGCTCCGCCGCAACGAACGGATTGGCAAACCGCCCGCGAAATTCCGCGATCTTTTCCTGGCGAAGTTGGCCGCGCTCCGCCTCGGGAGCATTACTCAGTTCCCGTTTGTAGACGATATCCACCGCGCCTTCCGGCCCCATCACCGCGATTTCCGCGCTGGGCCACGCAAAGTTCGCGTCAGTGCGGATGTGCTTGGACGCCATGACGCAGTAAGCCCCGCCGTAGGCCTTGCGCGCGATCACCGTAATCTTCGGCACCGTCGCTTCCGCAAAGGCGAACAAAAGCTTTGCGCCGTGCTTGATGATGCCCCCGAATTCCTGCTGCGTGCCGGGAAGGAAACCGGGAACATCCTCGAAGGTAATCAGAGGAATATTGAACGCATCGCAAAAACGCACGAAACGCGCGCCCTTTACCGAAGCATTGATGTCCAGGGTGCCGGCAAGAAACGCCGGCTGATTCGCAACCACCCCAACGGGCCGTCCATCCAGCCGCGCAAATCCCACCACGATGTTCTTCGCGAAGTGCTCGTGTACCTCGAAGAAGTAACGGTCGTCCACCACCGCATGGATGACATCCTTGATGTCATAGGGCTTCAGCGGGTCTTCCGGAACGATCGAATTCAGTAACTCTTCGCGACGGTCCCATGGGTCAGCGGTGTTGCGGCGCGGCGGATCCTCCAGATTGTTGGAGGGAAGAAAGCCCATCAGTTCGCGCAGCATGGCGCAGCAATCGGCATCGTCCCGCGCGACAAAATGCGCCACGCCGCTGGTGGCATTGTGGGTCATCGCGCCGCCCAGCTCTTGTTTCGTGACCTCCTCGTGCGTCACGTTCTTGATCACGTCCGGGCCCGTCACGAACATGTAAGAGGTGTCGCGCGTCATGAAGATGAAATCGGTGATCGCCGGCGAATAAACGGCGCCGCCGGCGCACGGCCCCATGACCGCGCTGAGCTGCGGTATCACGCCGCTGGCGAGCGTATTGCGCAAGAAAATGTCCGCGTATCCTGCCAGCGATGCCACGCCTTCCTGAATGCGCGCGCCACCGGAATCGTTCAAGCCGATGACCGGCGCGCCGTTGCGCATGGCCAGGTCCATGATCTTGCAGATTTTCTGCGCATTGGTTTCGGAAAGCGAACCGCCAAACACCGTGAAATCCTGCGCGAAAACGTACATCAAGCGCCCGTCGATGCGGCCAAATCCGGTCACAAATCCGTCACCCATGGGTCGCGTTTCCGCCGAGCCAAAATCCACGCAACGATGGCGCACAAACTTGTCCAGCTCTTCAAACGTGCCTTCATCCAGCAAGAGGTGTATACGTTCGCGCGCCGAGAGTTTGCCCGCTTTGTGTTCGCGTTCGCGGCGTTCCGCCGCCCGCTTCCGCCTCCGCGGACATCTTGCGAAGTTGCTCCACGCGCTCCGCATTCGCAGACGAGTCCCAGGTCAGATTATTTTTCTCAGCCAAGCGTTCCTCCTTCGGGCGGGTTCTGCTTGGGAGCGAAGATCAGCACGGCCAGATGAGTGGCAAGCCACACGGTACCCAGAAGAAGAACCACTCCCAGGAGGATTTCCGCGGCAATCGCGCCCGCGCGCGGCAAGGGCGAGGCGATCGACGTCACGTAGAGCGTGGCGCGTTCCAGGATCACCATGGCGCTCAGCGTCATGGCCACGATCATCAACGTCGTCAGAATTGAGGCGAGAACCTGTTTCATAAGCGCCGGGCGAACCCGGTAAAACTGCAGCCAAAGCATAGCGCATTCGCCCGAAAATCTGAACGCGTCGCAGGGCAGCCTAGCCGGACTTTCTCACGAGCCACAATTTTGATGTTATTCAAACGGCGCAGCACCCTGTCATCTTGAGGGGTGCGTCGTTTGCGCCCCGAAAGATCTCAACTGACACCACATAATCTTGATTGAGGTCCTTCGGCGATCCTCATCGGATCGCCTCAGGATGACCACGGCTTGCCGGACTTGGACATCGGATGAATCGTATTCTGTGAGAAATCCGGGCTAACCGCGCTGTTCTATGCTCAAGAAACCTGCTGATTTGGAATGGATAAGAAGCGGCCGGAAGGTGCGCAGTTCAGCGCAAGCCGGACCAATCGTCCGCAACCAGAATCGAATCGCTGGGATTTGAAGGGTCGTACTTCACGCTCGCCGGCTGGCCCGCGACCAGCCGCTCGAAGCGCACCTGGCTTTCCAGCCCGGTAATGTCCTGCGCGGTTTGATACGTCACGCCCGATATCGAGTAGCTATAGGAGACCAGATGGCGTGGTCCATTATCCGCCAACGGCCGCGACCGCGAACCGAGCAGTCTCCACCGCGCTTCCACGACCGGCGCCGGGTGTTCCGCGAGCTCCACCACCTGGCCCTCGGCGATTCTCCCGATGAGGTTCAAGTGCAGCCGCCGCTTGCGTTCCTCCGCCTGTGGATCCACGGCGGGACGCACGAACGCGTACACAATCAACGCAATGGCCGCAACGCATCCGCCCACCAGCGCGAGCAGCAACTTCCAATCGGCGAGCAGTTCTTTCAACGCTCTACCCCTTGCAGATGATGAACTCGGGACTGAAGTCGAACAGGAAGGCACGCCTTGCAGCAACGCACCCTGGCTTATGCAAGACCTGCTTGTTCCCCACGATCTCTTATCTTACAGAAAGGTGCGCGATTCCGCGAAGTTATGCGCGCGAAGGATGCACCGGATTGCGCAACACGTCAACACCTGCCACCGAGACTTCCGCCGCATCTCCCGCGACGCGTTCAGTGATGGAGATGGGATATATCCGCAGATCGTACTTTCCAGATAATCATGCCAATCCACGATAGCGTCGCGAAAATCAGGTAAACGACTGCCCCCAGCATAAAAACGTGGAACGCGCTGTATCTGTCGTTCAGCAAAACAAACACCATGCACAGTAAGCGGTAGGTGATGCTCAAAAGCGTCCACGCCAGCAGGCCCGAAATCAACAGGTCTCCCGGGCTCCGGTAAAACCTCAGCACGGGAAGACTCGCGAATAACACCAGGAAAACTACTGCGGCGATATTTCGCCCCAAGGCCAGCCGCTCCAAAAGCGGCGCGCGATTGGCCAGCACCAGCCACGTCGCAAAAACAAGTGACAGGCAGGTTCCGGTGTATATCCCCACGCGCACCGGCACATTCCGCAAAAAAATCAGCCAACGATAGCCGGGCAGATGGACGGACGCTTGCATGGGTGCTGGACTCCCCCACCAAATACTCTCTCTTATTTCGAGTCCGGGACTACGGAGAAGGTTGTGCCACATCCACGGCCACCGCGGCGCTGGGCGCACTTTCATTCCCGGCGCGGTCCACAGCGGTCACCGTGTACCAGTAGCGTTTCCCGGACGAAACACTGTTATCACGATAAGCAGGTGTGGGCAAGAGATCCGGCGAGAGAAGTTGGCCCTGCGTGCCTTCCTGTTCACTCCGGTACAGCCGATAGCCGGCCAAATCCGCTTCGACGTTGATGGACCAGGACAGATCCACAACCAATGAGCCCGCTGAGATCCCCGGAATTACAGCGGCAACCATTCCCTGAGGCGCTGCCGGAGGGAAAATGTCCCTTGGCGTCACCACGGCGGCCTGCGAGTCCCCCGATTCATGTTGGACTCCGTCGGCAACTACAACACTCCTCACGAGATAGGCGTACGTCTTGCCGTAGTCGAATCCCGTATCCAGAAACTCCGGTGCCGTGGTTGCCGCGAGCTGCAGCGGCCGCGACTTCCACACGGCTTGCCCCAAATCCTTGGAGCTTGCCGCCGCGCTCGCCGCATCCAGCTCACCACGATAGACATGGAACTCCTGAATCTGACCCAGCGCCTCGCCCCCGGATGTCTTGTCCGGCGCCACCCATTGCAACTGGACTCCGCGCTCCGTCAGACGCGCGTCAAGAGACTCGATCCGCGCCGGCACGGCATACAACCGGACTGAGACATCCTTCGAATCCGCGGAGGTCTTCTTGTCCGAAACTCTAGTGCGCACCCGGTAGACCACCGTTTCGCCCGCATGCTCCTTGATTTCACCCGGGGATACGGGGTCATGGAATTCCACCTGGCCTTGTTGCGTGTAGTTGCCGATCAAAGAGCCTGGAACCGTGTCCACCACGCGGAAGGATTTCGGTTCCGGCGTGCCATCGGCTTTCAAGCTGCCCCGCAAAACTTCCAGCGCCGGTACTTCTTTCAGGCTTTCCCCGCGCACGCTCTTTTTGGGCATCGTAAAAGTCAGCAGCACGGCGTCTCCCGCTTGTTGCGCCGTCAGGTCGTTAATCGCTTCGGGAATCGGTGGGGAGGGGGGCAGCGGCTCTCCCGGAGCGCCGCACCCGCTTGCAACGAAGAGAACCAACAAGAGGAACAAAACAATCGAAAAATACGGCGATGGCTGTTTGGGTGCTCTTTGTCTCGCCACCTTTGGGATTGGCATCTGCAATGGTCTGCCGCTACAGGATATACCGGCTCAAATCCTGGTTCTTCACAATGTCCGCCAGTTGCTTGTTCACGTAGGCGGCATCAACTTTCACCGATTTCTTCTTCAAGTCCGGCGCTTCGAACGACAGCTCATCCAGCACCTTTTCCAGAATCGTGTGCAAGCGCCGCGCGCCGATATTCTCCGTTTGTTCATTCACGCTCGTCGCGAATTTTGCGATTGCCTCGACGGCATCCTCGCTGAACTGCAGCTTCACGCCTTCCGTATCCAGCAGCGCGATGTACTGCTTGATGAGCGCGTTCTTGGGCTCGGTCAGGATCCGCACGAAATCTTCTTCCTTCAGGGACTGCAGCTCCACGCGAATGGGCAGCCGCCCCTGAAGTTCCGGAATCAAGTCGGATGGTTTGGTCACGTGAAATGCGCCCGCCGCGATGAACAGGATGTGGTCCGTGCGGATCATCCCGTAGCGCGTGTTCACGGTCGTTCCTTCGATGATCGGCAAAATATCCCGCTGCACGCCTTCCCGCGACACATCCGGGCCGTGCCCCGCCTCGCGCCCCGCCACCTTGTCGATTTCATCGATGAAGATGATGCCCATCTGCTCGGCGCGCTCGACGGCCACGCGGGTCAGTTGATCCATGTCCAGCAGCTTGTTTTCTTCTTCCTGAATCAGGTACTCGAACGCGTCCGCCACGGACATCTTGCGTTTCTTCTTCTGCTGGCCAAAGAAGCCGCTGAGCATGTCCTTCAGGTTGACGTCCATCTCCTCAATGCCCTGGTTGGAGATAATCTCGAAGGAAGGCATCGCGCGTTCGCGCACTTCCAGGTCCACCATGCGCTGGTCCAGCTTGCCTTCGCGCAGTTGCGCGCGCAGCTTTTCCCGCGTGCGTTGCGTCTGCTCCCGCTGCGCCGCCAGCTCGCTCTCGCTTGTTCCCGCCGGGGCGGGCGGTAGTGGAGGCAGCAGCAAATCGAGCACGCGCTCTTCCGCGGACTGTTCCGCGCGATCCGCCACTTCGTCCAGCTTTTCCTCGCGAACCATGTCAATGGAAGTCTCCACTAGGTCGCGCACCATGGATTCGACGTCGCGCCCCACGTACCCGACCTCCGTGTACTTGGAGGCTTCCACCTTCACGAAAGGGCATCCGGCCAGCCGCGCCAGTCGCCGCGCAATTTCCGTTTTGCCCACGCCGGTCGGACCGATCATCAGAATATTCTTGGGCAGAACATCTTCGGCCATTTCCGGTTCCAGCTTCTGCCGCCGAACGCGGTTGCGCAGCGCCACGGCCACGGCCCTCTTCGCCGCTGTCTGCCCGACGATGTATTTGTCCAATTCCACCACGATTTCCCGCGGCGTCATATCGTCCAGCGCCGGCAGCAATGCCGGATCTTCCGTCCGGCCCGTGCCATTTCCGCCCGGGAGCAGAGTTATTTCTTTTTCTGGCTTCATTGCCATATACGTTCGGTTCCTTGCCTGCGCTGGGCTGTGCCAGCCGCCGCGCCCTTCCCGTCTCTTGTTGAATGAAATGTCTTCGTCTTGCCAGAAGCCATCTCATAAAAGCTTCTCAGGGGGTCGGAGCTTCAGCTCCGACATTAAAGCGCCCGATAGAATGGGCTTCAGCCCCTGAGGAAACTCTTCCCTTCCCACTGAGTCCATTGCGAGACAAGCGCTAGATCTCTTCCACCGTAAAATTCTCATTCGTGTAGATGCAGATTTCGCTCGCAATGCGCATGGCTTCCAGCGCCAGCTCTTTTGTCGTCAGCTTCGTATGCTTCACCATGGCGCGCGCCGCGGCCAGCGCATAAGGTCCGCCCGAGCCGATGGCGCATATGCCGTCGTCCGGCTCGATCACGTCGCCATTGCCCGAGAGCACAAACGTGGACTTGGCATCGGCCACGATCAGCAGCGCTTCCAGATGACGAAGCGCGCGGTCCTTGCGCCACTCCTTCGCCAGTTCCACCGCCGCCTTCTGCAAATTCCCCGAATGTTCCTGGAGCTTCCCCTCGAAACGCTCGAAAAGCGAAAGCGCGTCCGCGGTCGATCCGGCAAAGCCAGCAATCACCTTGTCATTGAACATCCGCCGCGTCTTCCGCGCCGTGTGCTTCAATACATGATCGCCCAAGGTCACCTGACCATCGGCAATGAGCACCACTTTGTTATCTTTCCGCACACACAGCACCGTCGTGCCGTGCGTCTGTGGCTCTCCGGAGGCATGTCTCATCCCGTAAGTATACCGCGTTGGCCGATTCCGGTCATGGGACACGCCGCGTTCCTCACTGCAGCTCAATTTGTGGGAATTTCGTGGAAGGACAAGATTTTGTACGTCAGCGGCGCCTGCGCGCCCGCGCTATTGACCAGGCAACTGTTGTAGGTGATCCCGCCTTGCGCACTATAGCGGTGGCCACCACCAGTACCCGCCCCGCTGAACGATGCGGGCCCCAGCGCCGGAAGCAGATTTCCGGAAGCATCGCGGGTGTTGGCGACCAACACCGCGCCATAGATTCCGCCAATGCCGTGGCCGCGGTCGCTCCAAAGGAGATTGCCTTGCCCGATTACAAGAACAATTCCGTTCCATGTCGTGTCCGGATCGTAGGTCAGCGTACCGGTCACCAAGAGCAATCCGTAACCCGTCTGGTACCATCGCGTTAAGTTCAAATTTCCGTTCACTACCACCGTCATCGGGATTGGATTCGAAACCGGCCACGTTGGCATATTGCTCCCCGTTGCAGGCCCCGTTATCACGACGTCGGCGCTCTTCGTAATGTCTTGCACTAATGCATCCAGTGTGGCCGGGGTCAGCCAGCTTTGGCGCACTGCGGTTGGTACGCTTGGTAATGGGACGCTTGGAGTTGTTGGCGCATAAGTAGTGGGGTCCAGCAGATATCCTGGATAACTATTCCGAACGGGCATGACATTGGCAAGGATCGAGGAGTAGGAACTATCCGCAGGATTAGTGTACTCGATTGACTCGACGGCAGTGTGTTGAGGCGTGCAAGAGCCTGCGCCAAGGTCCCGGCCATCGACCGAATAGTCGGGTGTTCCAGGATCCTGATAGGAAACGTTGTTGCCATCCATCGTCAGTGCCGCAGGAAAACCCGGGTTAAACGGAATGCCACTCGGCAATGGCGGTGTAGGCGACTCGACTTGTGTACTGATCTGCGTGGACACCAGAAGCGGAGCGACCACGTATTGCAGCAAGCGCTTGCTCCCGTTTGGCAGCACTGCCAGGGAGGTGATCTCCAAAGCTTGCACCGCAGTTGGCGTCGGTGAACTTGGATTTGACGGCAAAATCAAACTCGGCGCCGGCACCGGAGTGACTCCAACAACCCGGGCCGGGTCATACAGCAAGGGCGTCGTCGTATCCAACACCCCGTCGCCATTCACATCCAGATTGAGGGCTTTTTCCGTCACCGGATTGATGCGCACCCATTTGTAAACCGGCCCCGGCATGCTTGCCGATTGATAGGTCGAGTTAATCGTAACTACGTTTGCACCGCTCAGCGGCCATCCCATCTCGTTACCATAATCCGTGTCGGGATAGTTCGCCGGGGTCGCGCTGGTCGGATCCACAGTTTCCCCGCTCGCCGGGTTCAGGATGTAGCGGACGTCGGTCAACTGCATCGCAGGCAGGACTCCTGACATGGGCATAAAACCTGGATTGGGACTCGTCGGACCATCGAAGTAATCGGGGTTTTTCCATAACAAGCGTCCCCGCGCTTCTTCCAGCCCGGCCACAGCCGCGTAATAGGCGCTGATGGAGGTGCGGTAATTTCCGGCCAAGGCGCTATCGGTCCCTTGTGAGACGATCAGCGCAATCGCCACCACGCTGATGAGCATCAAGGCAAAAATGGCGATCAACAGGGCAGCGCCGCTCTCTCGCTGCCCGTTCTCCCGTTTGTTGCGCTCTTCCTTCATCTGCTCTCGCTTGCTCTTAATTAGAAGGGTTCAGCCGGTGTCCCCTGCCGTTCAATTCGATTAGCTCTAGCTGGCCTGTTTGCGCGTCGGGTTGTTGCGTTTCGACAATCAGAGTAATGTCCACGTCCCGAATATTTTGGGGCGAATTGTACGGTGTTGCCGCATTCGGACAGGCAACCGTCCCTGTCGGCGTGTCACACATATATTGAAAAATCGGCACGGGACCCGTGGGAAACATCGTCGAGTAGGAGGCCGTAATCTGCGAGAATTGGCCTGTCGCATTGTTCATCACGTTGTTGAGAAACGGCACCATGATGCCGGCCGTCGAGAACGCCCCCGCCGGATCGCCATCAGTCTTTGCAACCACGGCTCTGTATAACGTGGTTCCCACGAGTTGATACCGAATCCAACTCACTACCGGCCCGGTCGGCGTTTGCAGGGTCGTCTCTAGAATCAGGTCAAAATCTCCCGGCGTAGTGCACGTTCCTCCACCGCCGGTCCCGATGAAGCACGGCGGCATCAACGGATATCCCGGGACCCAGGCCACGGGGCTGACGGCATAGAGCGTCGGATCCGGCAACTTTGAGAACATACCGGCCGAAGGGAATCCCGCGTCGTTCACATCCCGCGCGATCTGATCCACAGCCAGGCGCGCTTCCTGAAACGCGCCGGAAAGTTGTGTTTCGCTCGAGTACCGTTGTTGCGAAAGCTGCAGCAAACCGAACATCGCTGCGCAAATGAGCAGAAACACCGCCATCGCCAGGAGCAGTTCGATCAGTGTGAATCCATTTCGTTTGTCCGCCTGGCCGGTCACTCTTATTTCTCCACCATGGTGTCCAGCGTTATGGGATAGGTCTGCGTTCTCATGCCTCGCCGGAAAACGCCAAGGATAATACGCCTTCCCGTCGTGACGTTGGTCAGCGGGTTCGTGAACGTCACCACAGCCCAACGCACATCATAGCTTGCGCCGAAAGGATCGTTCGGATCGGTGTACGTAAAGCTGTAGCCCGGAACTGGCGCCGCGGAATAATCAATGAGCGGCGGTGTGCTGGTTGGAACCACGGAACTTCCTATGACCTGGCCCGGCTGCGTAGGATCTCCCAGATAGCACTGGGTGGATGGCGGACATAACACTCCCAAGGGATCCGTAAAGGTCGGCGGAGGCGCAACCGGAACCACCAGCGTTTGCTCGCGCATGAATTCCAATTCCTTCTGTGCAAACACCAACGCCGTCCCGTCGCTTCGATTATTCGCGTTCAACAGCGCCGAAGCCGGCACAAGTTGCGCCACCGCCACCAGCCCCACCAGGATGATGGCCGTGGCGATGAGCATTTCCGTCAGCGTGAACCCGCGCTCGGCACTCCTCGAATTGGAAGGTGCTCTCATGCCAATCTGCTTCACCGCACCTGCTGCCAGTAGCCGGAGGCATCCGCCGTCCAGATCTGGATGGAGCCCGCCGGCATCAGCAATACCGCTCGATAGCCTGCGTCCGGCGCAATGGCGCTGCTCAGATAGAAAACATTAACGTTCGCCGAAACTACCGCGCCGCGAGAATCAAAGGTAACCACCGTGCCCGTCGGAGCCGGCGCCACCGGTACGGTTCCGCTGACCGCTTGCGACAGCATCGCGGACGCTCCCGGAACACTGCCGGCCACCAAATTCCCCGATGGCCCCAGCACGATCATTTTCTCGCCGGTGTCCAATTGCCCGTTCTGGTTCGAGTCCGCCCAGACGAGCGTCAGCGTCGGATCGCCGGCGTATGTCTGCTGAATCTGGCAGTTCACCTGCTTGTTCAGGCGGATGGCCTCGTACCGCGAAAGCCGCAGGATATCCGCCATCTGCGAAGCTGAGTTCGTCAGCAGATACGAGTGGTAAGCCCGGAGGAACGACGGCAGCCCGATGGCCATTAAAATCAGGGCCACGGCCAGCGTTACCACCAGCTCGGTCAAGCTGAACCCGTACTCTCTCCACGACGCGGATTGTGCGTCGAACATACGCCGTTTCATGCAATCCCATACCTTGCATCGCCCTGCGGTGCGAATTCCGGTTCTATTTTGAACTGGGACCACTAAATTAGCAGGATTCTGGCAATGTAGATAGCCGCTATCCTTCTGGATATTATTTAGCTATTTACACCCTTGTCCACGCGGGCGGCCCCGCGCCAAGCGGCGCGGCTTTCCCCGATCCGCAACGCCGGGTCACCGGCAGTCTACTTCTTGTCCGTCACTTTCCCCTTGGATTCTTTGTAGCGCCTCTCCAGTCCCGCTTTCGTGAAGAAGTCCGCAGGCAGATTGGGATTCGCTTTGCACGAATCATAGAATAACTGGTAGGTTCGCCGGTCATTGTGCAGCCGTGTCACCTGCATGGGTATCTGGATGCCGTCATTCGGCTGGTAGTTCGTGAAAATCGTTACGTCCTCATCCATCTCGCCCGTAACCTCGTCTTTGCTGGTCACCGCGATGCGCGCAGGGAGGTGCGTGGAATGGTCGAAAGCCAGGCGGATGGAGCCTTCTTCCCCGTGGTCCGTAATTTCCACCCAATCCACTTGCCGCAAGTCCGCGGTTGTGGTCCCCGCGTAGCGCAGGAACACATCCGGCTCATTCACTTTCAAAAGCAATACGTTGCGATAATGGCGCTTCGCCGCTGTCTGAAAATCGGAGACGGCGCTGGCCGCCGCTTCGTTGACCCCGCTCTTGTCCATCGTCCATCCTTCATTCCCGGAAAACAGTTGGACAAATACGCCGCCCTTGACCGGAAGAATTCCCACCAGCACAGCCAACGGGCCACCCTTCGTGCTGTTGATCAGATACTCGGTGCGGTTCTTGTCGGGAAAATGCCAATAGCCCCGGTAGCCCGCGTATCCGAGCAGGCCGCCAGTATGGTCAAATTGCGCTTGGCGCCCGTCGCATTCCTGTTCGTCGTAATCCCGGAATGCGGCGCCCCCCAGCGCCTCGATCGCCTGCTGAATAAGCTGCTTCGCCTTCGCTGCGCTCTTCTCCGGATCCCACATGTCCGCGTTCTGCGCCTTCACCCCCGGTGCAAGCAGCACCACGGCAAAGGCCACCCCCACGCAGGCTTTGGCCAACTTCATCCGCACAATACCGAGCCTCCGTTCACATTCAATACTTCCCCGGTCATGAAATTTGCCAGGTCCGAAGCAAGAAACAGGATCGGCCCCGCGACTTCTTCCGCGGTCCCCGGCCGCCCCAGGGGAATCACGCTGGCCGCCATTTTTTGTCCCGCCTTCGTGTCCAGCACGGGGTTCGACATGTCCGTGGCCACCCAGCCCGGCGCAACACAGTTCACCAGAATTCCGTGGCGCGCCAGCTCCGCGGAAAGTCCCTTCGTCAGGCTGATGATCGCGCCCTTGGACGCTCCATAATGCGTGTGGAACGATTCGCCGCGTTGTCCCGCCGTCGAACTCATCGTTATGATCTTCCCTGATTTTTGCTTGATCATCTGCGGCACCGCAAAGTGAATCACCGAATAGACGCTCTTCAGATTGATGCGGATCATGTCGTCCCACTGTTTTTCAGTCATGTTTTCGATGGGCAAGTCTTCCAAGTTCCACACGCCCACGTTGGCCACAAGAATGTCCAGGCGCCCCAGCCGGGTGATCGCGTGCTCCACCAGCTTCTTGTTTTCTGCGTGCTTCCCGGCATCGGCCTTGAACGCCTCCACGCGCGTGCCATGCTTGGCGGCTTCCTGCTCCAACTGTTTGGCCTCTTCTTTGGCGGAGTTATAGCTGAAAACCACATCCGCTCCAGCCTGGGCAAAAAGCTTTACCGTTGCTGCCCCGATTCCCCGCGATCCTCCCGTTATCAACGCCGCCTTTCCTGCCAGTGAAATCATGACTCCCCCATTCTCAGATTCATAAATTCGGCGCGTGGTTGGCCTTCAAGTTCCGTTCGCGACAACTACCGCGCCGGTGCAACCTTACGCGCTGCCTGTGCCGCCGCCACAAACTCTTCAAAAAGCTTGCTCGCCAGGGCATCTCCTGTCATGCGTTCCGGATGCCATTGCACCCCGACCACCCAATTCGCGTCGCCCGTCCATTCCACGCTTTCCACTATGCCGTCCTCTGCCCGACCCGTGACCCGTAAATTGCGCCCAGGCTTCGCGATGGATTGGTGGTGCGAGCTGTTCACCACGGCGTGCGTCGAGCCCGCCAACCTAGCCAACTGGCTGTCCGCGCTAAAGCGCACTTCGTGCTGCGGATCTTTTGGCAACTCCGGCACAGCGTCCTTTTTGCGGTGCGGGATGCTGGTGCCAGTCTCGCTGTGCAGGTCCTGGATCAGCGTTCCGCCAAGGTGCACGTTCAATAGCTGGCATCCGTAGCAGATGGCCAAAACCGGTTTCCGCGATTCTAACGCGTAGCTAAGGATGGCGCGATCCGCGCGCTCCCGCGACAGGTCGGCTGGCGCGCATTTGCCGTGATTCACCGAGCCGTATTCGCCCGGCTCAACGTCGGCAGGGCTTCCGGGCAGGACAAAGCCATCCAGCCCCGGCAATTGCCCCTCCAAGGTCTCCGGATGAGCCAAGGAGAGGAGAATCGCCTCGCCGCCAGCCTCGCTCACGGCTTCCAGGTAATAGCGGAGTTTCGACAGGTTCCCCTCGGCCTCCTCCTGCGCAGTCCGCCAGGGGATGCCAATCCTCGCTCGGTTGGGGCCGGTGGGTGCCATCGAATCCAGCATCGTAACATCCGGCGGAAAGGCCAGCAACCAGGCCCCTTGGGAGGGAAATGGCGCCAGTGTTCCAGCGCATCTGACCCTCACGCGGGGGGCGAAAAGGCTGGCGATTACCGCCCTGTTCTCACTCCGCCGGGGTGGCGTCGAGCACAGGCTGGTCCCTTCCCAGAAGCGTCCGTCCCGGCTGGCCGTTAAGGTCGAAAACAACCACTTCATTCTCTCCGGCGCGTAGCCAAGGGCCCGGGACGTACAAGGTTTTCTGGGGACCGATGCTCCAGATCCGGCCGAGGGGCTGGCCATTCAGCCAGACTGCGCCCTTTGCGAATGCGCTGGTATCGAGAAAGGTGTCTGCGGGCGCATCGACATGGAAGGTGGCGCGGTAGAAACAGGCGCCCTCGCACGAAGTGCGGGCAAACGGCAGCTTCGCAGGTTCCGTCATGGGCAGAGGGTAGATGTCCCAGCCGACAAGCGGTTTGCCGGCGAGTTTAACTTGCTTGGTGATGCCCTTGCGTTCTCCGCGCAGCACAACGTTAAAGTTGATCCGGCCCGTGTTTTCCACCAGGATGTCCAGCCTCGCCCCGGCAGCCGGCACCTTTAACCGAAGGTGGTTCTGCGCCAAGCGGCGTTCGAGATGGCCCGCCAGCTTGCCATCGAGAAACACCTGCGCATAGTCGTGGAGTTCATCGAGAACGAGATCGCCCTCCGCTGGTCCGTCGAGATGTTTGCGATAGAGAATATAGCCGTAGGCCTGGTCCAGGTCTTCCATGCTCAGGACTTGTTCGGAGTGGACCGGAGGCGGAAGCACACTCCACAGGGAGATTGCCTCTTCCAACTTGAATTCCCGTATTTTCATTGGCGGCGGCGAAGCGGGCACCACAGGCGGCGTGGTTCCCGTCGCCTTGGCAATGACATCGCGGAAGATGAAGTACTTCGGCGCGGGCCGCCCACTTTCGTCGAGTGGGGCGTCGTAATCGTAGCTGGTGACGTCCGGCTCGTAGTTCTTGCCGTCGCTGTTGGCGCCATTCATCCAGCCGAAGCTGGTGCCGCCGTGAAACATGTACAGGCTGACGGAATAGCCTTGGCGCAACATCCAGTCCAGGTTGGCAGCCTCGTTGGCCGCATTGGTCTTGCCATGTTTGCCACCCCAGTGATCGAACCAGCCATCCCAGAATTCGCTATTGAAGAACGGCCCGTTCGGCCGGACCTTCTTCTCAATTGCAAATTCTCTCTTCGCGGCCCCCGCATCGCCGCCGCCAAAGTTGATGCCCACGGGCAGGTCGGGAAGGGAGCCCGCGGGAATCTCGTTCGCCCCGTCGGCCGTGTACAGCACTGCTTGGGTAAACCCTGAATCCACCAACATGCGGTGAATTTGCTCCATGTAGGCGTGATCATCGCCAAAGGAGCCGTACTCATTTTCCACCTGCACCAGGATGATGGGGCCGCCATTGCCGATCTGCAGCGGAGCCACCTCCTGGCCGAGGCGTTTGATCCAGCGGGCGGCAGGTTCAAGGAATTTCGGATCTTGGCTGCGAACGACGGTGGAATGATCTTTCAGAAGCCAGGCGGGATATCCGCCGAACTCCCACTCGGCGCAGGCATACGGGCCGGGACGCAGGATGACGTACAGGCCTTCCTGTTGCGCTTCGCGAATGAATTCAGCAACGTCGTTGTTGCCGGAGAAATCGTACACGCCGGGACGGGCTTCATGCGCGTTCCAGAAAACGTAGGTGGTGACGGTGTTGAGTCCCATGGCCTTGGCCATGCGAAAACGGTCACGCCAGTAGGCGCGCGGGATACGCGCGTAGTGCATCTCACCAGAGATAATCTGGAAGGGTTTGCCGTCAAGAAGGAACTGGCCATCGTGTGCGGCGAAAGTTCCCCGTGCTGCTTGCTGCTGCGCCGGCGCGGCGGAACAAAAGATTGTCAGAGCGACAAAGAGGAAAAGGCAGAGCCATTTGGAGTTCATGGCCCCCAGTTTGCGCCCGTGATGCCGAGTTGCCAAGTTCTACGGTGGTGGGTCAGTTTCCGAGTAGCCGACGATCCACTCGCAATGTGCCGGGCGCGAACCGCACCTCCACGTGTAGCACGTTCGCCCGGCACAATTCCTGGCTGGTCGTAGGGAGAGCGCTGGCTCCAATGCTCGCAGCAAAGCAGATTCAGGATTTTGCAACACATTCCTCGATCTTTGTGGGAAGAAGACTCGTCCGGATCGGGGCGATTATTGTGCGCTGCGGGCAGGCGTCCAGATTTCACCCAGTACGCGCACCGCGTTCCCACCCAGTATCAACTTAATGTCGGCGTCGCTATAGCCGCGACGGATCAGCCCTTCGGTCAAATCGAAGATTCGCTTCGTGTGGTCCAAACCCTTCACTGTGATCTGGCCATTGGCATCTGCGTGGAAGTGGTAGCGTTCGAAGTTCGGCTGCTTTTCCGGATGAAAGCTGCTCCCTATTGGACCCGCTTGGCCAAGGACATCGATGTCGCTGCCGACCGCGAGGTGCTCCACACCTACCAGTTTCGCAACATAGTCAAAGTGATCCAGGGCGTCCTCGATGGTCACCGGCTCACGGTCGCGCACCATAAAGCGAAGGAACATAATGCCCATCACTCCGCCGGTCTTTGCCAATCTTCGGATCGCATCATCGGTCTTGGCTCGCATGTTGCCAGGGACGAGGCTGCGGCAGGCGGCGTGGGTGAAGAGCACAGGCTTGGTCGCAGCTTCCAACGCGTCCAATGTGGTCTGATCGCCACAATGCGACAAGTCGACGCCCATACCTACCGCCTGCATCCGCTTCAGGATGGAAAGCCCGAAGACTGAGAGTCCACCGTCGCGATGCTCCAGGAACCCGCTGCCGATCCGATTCTGGAAGTTGTAGGTGAGTTGGGAGATTCGCTGCCCCAAGGACCAGAATGTGTCGACGTCCGCAGGCTCCCGAAAGTGCAACGAATTCTGCAACGTCAGCATGACACCGATTTTTCCGGCTTTGTGAACAGTTTCAAAGCTGGTCACATCGTCGATGCGCTGAACCCAGTCGCTATACGCAGCACAGAAGCCGTTCCAATCGGCGAATAACCTGAGCCCCTCGTTGAAGTCGTCGGCCCCATAGCCAACTGCAAAGACGTTGATTCCCGAGTCTTGGAAGATGGCGGCATCGGCCTTTGTGAATGACCCCGGCTGGTTGAGCCATTTGTCGAACCACTGATACTCAGACCACGGCCACGGACGTTTCACCGAGTAATCAGGAAAGCGGAACTGGTTGAGGAGGTCGACGACTGTCGCTTCCTCCACAAGCCGAATGGAGCGCGCCGAATACTCGACGGGTGACTGGGCAAAGAGGCGAAAGCGCCCGCGCAAGATCGCCGGAGCACCGACGAGCGCGAGACCAAGGCAGCGAAGAGCGGTGCGTCTGCTAATCCGATTCACGCTATCTCACCTGCGACTCGTCACCTACTTACGGACAGGGTCGGAAAAACCAGCCCGATTCTACATCAGAAACCGGTGTGTGCCGACGGCATCCCGCTTTTTCTACGATGCGGCGGTTTCATTCCATTCCTGTCTACCTAACCTGGTGTTGATGAATTTTGTTTTCAGTGCTCGATCGATTGGCTTATCGGAGAAGCAATGGGAGCCGTCAGACGTGCCCTCTGAAGGCAAATCCCGGATCGCCGGATCACCTGCCAAAAGTAACCAAGGGTTTACCAATGATCCCGCACCGGCAAAAGACCGTTCCGGTCGATGACGGACAAACAGGAAACTGACGCAGTACCAGTTCTACGTGTGCTTCTTCCCCTCCGCACTTTTTGCTGCTGCGGCGGCTGGGCTTCCTTTCGAGGGATCCGGATTCGCCAGCACTTTCGCGGCTTGCTTCGCTCGGAATTTCCGCAACGCTTTCCGGTACTCTGGATACTTGACTCCCAAAATCGCCGCCGCGAACAGCGCTGCGTTGATGGCTCCGGGTTTTCCGATGGCCAGCGTGCCCACGGGAATGCCTCCTGGCATCTGCACCATGGATAGCAGCGAATCCAGCCCCTTCAGCGCCTTTGATTCCATCGGTACGCCCAGAACGGGCAGCAGCGTCTTGGCCGCGGTAACCCCCGCCAGGTGCGCCGCGCCTCCTGCGGCCGCGATGATCACCTGCATCCCGCGTTGCTCCGCCGCCGCCGCGTATTCAAACAGCAAGTCCGGCGTGCGGTGCGCGGAGATAACCCGCGTCTCGAACGGCACACCTAATTCCTCCAAGGTTTTTGCGGCGTGCTCCATCGTCTCCCAATCCGACGCGGACCCCATGATCACGCCCACGAGAACCTTTTGTTGCTTGTCTGCTTCACCCTTTGCGCTGTTTTTCATGTGTTTCGGTTTCCGTCCTGATGCGTCCCTCTCTCACAAAAGAGAACGCTGGCCATCTGGCCGGCTTAGGATTGCGATAGGTCCGTATTTTACGGACTTTTTCAGCCCGATGCGACTTTTCTACGTTGCTTCCACGCCTGCCGCAACTGCCCCACCAGGTAGAGCGATCCGGTGACGAACACCGCATCGTCGGGATTTGCTTTTTCCAGCGCGGCTTCGAGCGCTCGCTCTGCTTCCGGATAAACCGTGTAGCGCTCCGCGTGATGCCCCGCCATCCGGGCAAGCTGCGTGGCGCTGATCGCGCGCGGCGTCCGCGCTTCCGTGAACAGCACTTCGTGGGCATGCGGGAAAAGCGCGCCCGTGACCTCATCGATCGCCTTATCGCGCATCGCTCCAAACACCATGTACACTTTCCGGCCGCGAAAATGTTCTTCTAGAAATGCCCCGAGTTCCTTCGCCGCCCCCGGATTGTGCGCTCCATCGAAATACACGTCGGGTCGCGTCCCGAATCGTTCGATTCGCCCCGGCCACTCTGTTGCGGCGATGCCCCTCACGATATTTTCGTCGCTGATCCGGTAGTCGCGCTCCTGCAACAAGCGCGCCGCTGCCACGGCACACAGCGCATTTTGCAATTGGAACCGCCCGGGCAGGCGTGGCGCCAACTCGTACGTCCGGCCCGTCGCCATTTCCTCCGCCGTCGCGCGCACACATCCTTCTTCCACGCGCTCGACTTTCACCTGGAATGCCTCGCTCGGCTCCAGCACCGCGCAATGCAGCTCGCGCGCCCGCGCCAGCAGCACTTCCCTCACTTCCGGCTGCTGTGGCGCAATGATCGCGGGCACCTGAGGCTTCAGGATTCCCGCCTTTTCTCCGGCGATTTCCCGCAACGAATGCCCCAGAAAGTTTTCATGATCGAAATCGATGCGTGTGATGATGGAAATCACGGGCGTAACGATGTTCGTCGCGTCCAGCCGGCCACCCAATCCCACTTCGATCACGCCAAAATCCACGCGCTCCCGCGCAAAGATCTCGCAGGCTAGCGCGGTCACGCTCTCGAAATAGGTCGGATGCGCGCGCAACTTTCCCTCGGCCAGCAATTCCTCGATTACGGCTTGCATCCTCGTGAACGTTTCCGCGAACATCTCATCGCTGACCTCTTTGCCGCCCACCCGTATGCGCTCATTGATGCGCTCCAGGTGCGGCGAAGTGTTCAGCCCGGTCCGGAAGCCCGCATCCCGCAAGATGGCTTCAAGAAACGCCGCCGTCGAGCCTTTGCCGTTCGTGCCCGCAATGTGCACCACCGGATACGCGCGGTCGGGCCGCCCCAGGCGCTCCGCCAGCACGGTTATGTTCTGCAGATCGAATTTTGCGGCGGAAGCCTGTGTGGGCGCAGCCATCTCGCGGCCAAGTGATAGAAGATACCGGACCGCGTTCTCGTAGGTCATTTCAGGAGATCAGCAGGTCGAGTGCGTTGGAGATGAAGCCCTTCATGTCTTTGCGGTGAACCACGGCATCCAGGAATCCATGCTCCAGCAGGAATTCCGAGCGCTGGAAGCCTTCCGGCAGCTTTTGCCGGATGGTCTGCTCGATCACGCGGGGTCCCGCGAATCCGATCAGCGCTCCGGGTTCCGCAATGTTCAGGTCTCCCAGCATCGCGAAACTCGCCGTGACGCCGCCAGTCGTCGGGTCCGTCAGCACCGAAATGTACGGCAGCTTTTCCTCGTCCAGACGCGCCAACGCCGCAGACACTTTCACCAATTGCATCAGGCTGATCGTGCCTTCCATCATGCGCGCGCCGCCGGAACACGACACAATCACCAGCGGCTGCCGCGTTTCCATCGCGAGCTCAATCGCGCGCGTCACCTTTTCCCCAACCACCGCCCCCATCGACCCGCCGATAAATCCAAACTCCATGGCGCAGCACACCACTGGCCGGCCGTTCAATTGTCCCTCGGCCGTCCGGATGGCGTCGTTCATGCCCAGCTTTTTCTGCGCATCCTTGATGCGTTTGGCGTACGGCTTGGTGTCCACAAACTTCAGCGGATCCGTCGAGACCATCCCCGCATCGTGCTCCGTCCAATTGCCGTCCAACAACATTGCCAGCCGCTGCTTGGAACTCATCCGGAAATGGAATTGGCACTTCGGGCAGACGAACAGGTTTTCTTCCAGGTCCTTCCGGAACACGATGGCCCGGCAGGACTCGCACTTCATCCACAATCCCTCCGTGCGCACGCGGCGCTCTTCCGGCGGTGTGGCCTGATCGATTGCCTTTTTGTCTCGTTTAAACCAGGACATGGGAAAGTTTTCAGTCGTACGTTTTAAGTTATCAGTTCTCACTCAACTTCGCCAATTCTCCCTGCGCCCCCTGAGCCAGCGCGCGATTCCTCTGCTATTGCTCAAGGGCGCAGCAACCACCTGCAAGAAACTTCTCTTTCTTTAGGAGGCCGGGGCTTCAGCCCCGGCGTAAAGTCCCTAAGATGAACGGGCTTTAGCCCCTGAAGAAAGATGCAGGCGGCGTTCCACCGGCCTGCGAAAGCGCTCTCTGCGTTCGAGCGCTAATTTCAAAACCTTCTGCCCACCTCTCAACCATAAACTCAAAGGCAGACGTGCACCCGCCTAGCAGCACGAATTACTGAATACTGAAAACTTACAACTGACAACTCTAATAGTCGATCCCTCGCTGTGCCAGTATACCCTTCGTATAGGGGTGTTTCACTTCTTTCATCTCGGTCACCAGATCCGCTTCCTCCACCAACAGCGGGTGAGCATTGCGTCCCGTGCAGATCACGTGGACCTGTTCCGGGCGTTTCTTCAGCGCCTCCGCCACCTTCTCCGCGTCCAGCATCTTGTAGCTGATCGCGTAGTTGATCTCGTCCAGGATCACCAGGTCGTAGTTTCCGCTGTAAATTGCCGCGCGCCCCGCCTCCCAGCACTCCTCGGCCAGGCGAATATCTTCCGGGTCGGTCTCCGCGCTTCCGATCTTCACGAACCCTCGCCCCATCGGACGAATCTCGAATTTGTCGTCTCCCAGCAGTTTTGCCGCGTCCAACTCGCCGTAATGCCACGAACCCTTGATGAACTGCACCATCAGCACGCGCAGTCCCTGCCCCACCGCGCGAAATGCCGTGCCCAGGGCGCACGTCGTCTTCCCCTTGCCCGGCCCCGTGTAAACAATCAGCAATCCCTTCTCATTCGCCATTCGTTCTCTTTCTTGCGCCCGCTTGCCGCGGTGAAACTCCTCTCAGCCAACAGCCGATGTTTTTCTGAATAGGCAGGAGCGAGTCGCACTTGCTGCTTTCTCGCGCGTAGTTGCCGGAGCAAGATCCACGCCTCGGCAATTCTCTGCTTCTTTCCAGTCTGGATAGTTGCGCTTCCCCAGTCAAGTTTGCTGGCAACCCGGTAGCAGCTCTGTCTCCGATAACCCGAGCTGACCAGGAGTTGGGCAGCAAGGGCGTAGAATTCCCTTCAAACGCTTTGTTCACCGTGCCCAGTTGGCCCAAAAAAGTCGAAATCCTGTTGTATGATTGTGCGGAATGTCTGGTGCCCCGTTGGGTTCAGGTCGAAAGCTCTGCATTGCTGTCCTTCTTTTACTGGTCTTGCCGGCTCGGACTCTTTCCGCCAATTCCTGGAAAGGCATCGTGCATGACAAGCCGGGCCACGCCGTGAGCGAGGCCACGGTCTCGCTGCAAGCAACATCGGCAAACCGCGCTTACTCCGCCACTACCTCGGCAAGTGGGGAATTCTTTTTTGCGGATATTGCAGCGCAAAGCTACAGGGTCACAGTCAAGGTTAACGGCAAGACCTGGAACGCCGTCGCGCCGCTGGTGATTAAGGATGGCGAGGCGCTCGCCGCGGACCTCGAATTATCTGAGCATGATCAAACGCTGGTGGTAATGGCGCGGGCAAACCCCGCTTCTCCAAAAGGCAGTGGCGGTGCGCATCTTTCGAGCGGTGAAGTCTCCAGCCTCCCCCTGAACGAGCGTGACTTTAGCAAGTTGTTGCTACTGGCCGCAGGCACGATGACGGACACGAACGGCGCGGCTAACTTCACGCAACAATTCACCGCCAATGGACAGCGTGGTGTGACCTCTGTTTTTGCCACGGATGGCGCGGACACAAGCGACCCCGAAATGGGCGGCGCCACCTTCGCCAACTTCAACGTGGATGCCATTCAGGAGGTGCAGTCCAGTTCAGGAGTGATGCCCGCGGAGATCGGGCACGGCGCCGCGGGGTTCACCAATGTGATCACCAAATCCGGCACCGGCCAGATCCACGGTAGCGCTTTTGAGTTTGTGCGCAATGCGGCGTTTGACGCTCGGAATTATTTCGATCATGCGAGCGATGTTGATCCGCGACGCCTGCCGCCATTCGCGCGCAACGAATTTGGCGTTACCAACGGCGGGCCGGTGGTACTCCCCGGCATCTACGACGGCCCGGACAACACCTTTTACTTCGCGGAGTATCAGGGTTTCCGGCAAGTCCTCGGCACGACGCAAGTCTTGGCCGTGCCCACCGCCGCGGAACGTAACGGCATCGACACCACGACTTTCCCCGGCGACACTTTAACGGTTCCCGTGAGCCCGACCATTGCCCCGCTCCTGGCTCGCTATCCCCTCCCGAACGAGCCCGACGGCCCGTTCGGCGCGCGAACCTATGCCACCTCGTCAAAGGTTGTCACCGACACCGACCAGTTCTCCGTGCGCGTGGATCATCGCATTTCAGACAAGGCCACGCTCTTTACTCGATTCAGCCTCAACCAGGTGAATGGTCCAACCACGAATCCCGATCAAACCGCCATCGATCCGAGCTTTGCTGTGAATTTCTTTGACCACCAGCGCAATGCCGCCGTGCGCTACTCACGCACAATTTCGCCGCATCTCAGCTTCACAGCCGCCTTTGGCTATATCCGCAGCACTCCCATCTTCCCCGCACAAGACCATAGCGACCCCGCGCTGCTGTATGGCGATGGCCTTTTCGAGGGTTTTAATACGGCCGATGGCACAATTACCGGATCCTACGGGAATCTCTACCAGATTAAGCAGGACACGATCTACACGCGCGGCTCACATAGTCTTAAATGGGGCGTCGAAATACGGTTGAACAAGGACGCCACTATTTATGGCACCAATCCCAATGGCGTTTATGTCTTCGGCGGGGGAACCGCGTATTCGCCCGTGCAGATCCTCTCCGCAAGCGGCCTGCACAATATCGAACCGGGCGATCCGCTGCCCGACGCGCTCACCGGCCTGCTGACCGCGACTCCGTATTACTATTCGATTACCTCCGCGTCGAGCACCACGCCCCAAGGCGACAAATTTGACGAAGCTGCCGTCCGCCGCGAGGCCTATAATTTTTATGTTCAGGATTCTTGGAAGATCTCATCGCGTTGGACCCTGCATTACGGTTTGCGCTATGAGCTGAACAGCCGCATCAAGGAAGCCAAGCACCGCACTTCGATTGGCCAACCGATTGGCCCGGATGGCCAGCCCGTATCGTTTCGCACCCCCGGCGCCACGCAGATTTTCTTGTACAATCCGCAACCGGTTTATCCCATGGACTGGCGCGGGCTGGGCCCGCGTGTTTACCTTGATTACGCCGTCACCCAACGCACCACCATCCATGCCGGCGGCGCGATTACCACGATTCTTCCCAACTTGTGGCAGGACAATTTCTTGACCGGAGGAATCCCCTTTGTTTTTCAGCCGGTGGAAACGGCTCTGCCCGGAATTCCCGTGCCCTTCCATAACACGGCTGTGCCCCTGGCGCTCCCACCGGCTTACACCACCAGCGGCCAACTTCTCTTCCCCAATGGAAACAGTTCCGATGTGGCGGCCAACACGCAAATCGATTTGCAGAGATTTCAGAACGATCTCGAGGATTTGACTCCGGGCCACGAGGTTCAACTGTTGTCGACCGGGGTGATTTCGCGCAGTTTTCGCAACGGCTATATCGGTACTTACACCTTGGGCGTGGATCACTACTTCGGCGGCGTGAAAATGAGCGCCGCCTACGTTGGAACTGCCGGTATACATCTGGCGAGTATGCTGGCGCCAAACGGTTATGCGGGCGCCGATCCGGCGTACGCTCCCTTCACGCAATTCAATTCCGCAGGCAAGGCCATAGGAGGCTTTGGGCCGGAGTTCCTGATGGCCACAGGTTCCCATTCCAGCTATAACGCGCTGCAAACCAGCGTTACTCAGAACGCTTCACGAATCGGTTTGAGCTTTCAGGCCAGTTATACCTTTTCCAAATCGATCGATGACACCAGTTCGGCGATGCAATACCTGCCGCAGGATCCTGAGAATCCCGCGGCAGACAGAGGGCCATCCAGCTTTGATGTGACCCACAGTTTTTCGGTGAGCCTGATCCAGTCGCTACCGTTTGATCGCGTGACTTTCCTGAAGCCACTGGGGAAATATGTCACCGGCGGGTGGCAATTCCTCAACATTAGTTCTCTGTCCAGCGGGCCGCCCTTTACGGTCTACTCCGGAATTCAGCAAACCGGCGCTGGCGCCGGTGGAGCGGATCGCCCCGACCTTGTGTCCATGCCCGATTTTTCCACCAGCCGCGCGGAACGCGAAGATTATTTTGGACGAGGCGCGGACAATAGTTCTTTTTTCTACATTCCGATTAACGTGCCCGGAGGCACCGGCCCCAATCTCGGGCGCTTCGGTACCTTGGGTCGCGACGCCTTTCGCGGACCCGGTTTTCAGCAATACGACATTTCCTTGATCAAAAATACCCCCCTCGGACGCAGGGGAAATGGGGAACTCGGCATCCTCCAGTTTCGCGCCGAATTTTTCAACATTTTCAATATCGTCAATTTCGGGCTGCCTTCCAATATCGTGATGGGCAGCGGCTTCGGGATGATCAGCCATACCGCCGGACCCTCGCGTCAAATCCAGTTCTCGTTGAAACTGGTCTATTGATCTTGACGTCAATGTAGGGACCGCCTTCTGAGGCGGTCCGCCAACTCAACCCCATCTCAACTTCCCCGTTCGTCGCCCACTTCCTCTCACAAAAACCTCTTGAGCGAAACCACGGGAATGGGGTATATTTTGCGTTACCTTATGGCGAAAGTAAAGCGAACAATGGAAAGGACTCCTATGGCTTCCAACCGCCGTCTCCAGGACCTCATCTCGGTCGGCCCCGCCATTCTGCGGGACTTTGATCAGCTCGGCATTCACTCCGTCCCTCAACTTGCCAAGCAAGATCCCAAGAAAATGTACGCACGCCTTGAACGGCTCACCGGCCAACGCCAGGACCCCTGCGTTCTGGATGCCTTTGAGGCCGCGGTGGCCCAGGCGCGCAACCCGCGCCTGCCCGCGGAAAAATGCCAGTGGTGGTATTGGAGCCGGAAAAGAAAAACCGCGGCCTCTTCGTAGGGGTCCAGCACTTTTACCCTGAGCTTAGAAGGGGCTGGACCCCAAGTCCGCACAATCGATCAATCTTGCGATTTTGGTTCGTTTTCCAGCGTCTACAAACTCAAGGCCCCGGAATATACCAGCCGCGCCTTTCCGGTGTCTCCCCGCTCAATGCGCCCGATTCGAAAGAATTTCTCGCGGCGTCTCTTCAGATCCGCTTCCACTTCCTTGACGTGCGCGGACGGCACCACAACCACCATTCCCACGCCCATGTTGAACGATTGCAGCAATTCATCCGTCTCGATTTCACCGAGCTTCGCCAGGTATTTGAAGATTGGGGGAACCGGCCATGCATCCAGATCGATGATGGCCTTCACGCCGCTGGGAAGCACGCGCGGAAGATTCCCCGGCAGGCCTCCGCCGGTGATGTGTGCCAGCGCGGAGACCCACCCGCGCGCCAGAATCGTCTTCAGTGCCGGCGCGTAGCAAAGGTGTGGTCTCAGGAGTTCCGCTCCAATTTTGTTGCCCACTTCCGCGACATACGTGTCCGGCTTCTGTTTGGCAACTTCAAATACCAGCTTCCGCGCCAGCGAGTAGCCGTTCGTGTGCAATCCCGTCGACGGCAACGCCAGCAGCGTGTCCCCCGGCTTCACGGCTTTTCCGGTGAGCACTTTGTCCCGCTCCACCACACCGACGATGAATCCCGCCAGGTCGTATTCCCCCGGTTGATAGAAGCCCGGCATCTCCGCCGTTTCTCCGCCAATCAGCGCGCAGCCCGCTTTCCGGCAGCAGCGGCTCATGCCATCCACAAGCTGCTCCACCACGCTCGCATCCAGCTTCCCCATGGCCAGGTAATCCAGGAAAAACAGCGGCTCCGCTCCCTGAACCAGGATGTCGTTGATGCAGTGATTGACCAGGTCTCCGCCCACCGTCGAGTGCACGCCCATGGCCATGGCGATCTTCAGCTTCGTGCCCACTCCATCCGTGCTGGACACCAGTACCGGGTCCTTCCACTTCTTGATGTCCAGCGCAAACAGCGCGCCGAATCCCCCGATGCCTCCCAGCACCGCGGGCGTGAATGTGCGGCTGGCTAGATGACGTATGCGCTGCTTCGCGTCATCGGCAACGGCTAGATTGACTCCGGCGTCGGCATATTTCATGGTCTGCCGCCTTAACCCTTTGATCGGTGACGCTACCTCTGACGGTGAAGCCTGCCGGCTCACTCCCTGTGGGGCGGGGGGCGGCCACCAGGGAAGAGTCACCCGTCATGAGTGACACAGTGGGAGATCCTGCTTCTACTTCTGCAACAGATCCGGTCATTGGCAGTGCCGGACCCTTACAGCTTAAAACAGATGGAACAGCCTGCGCCACCGCACTGTGCCGGGATGTATCAGCGCGTTGGCATAGGCGAGAAACCTCGCGCCGATATCCCCGTTCCAGGCATCTTTCGGCGCGTCCAGCGACATGTAAATGATCACCGGCGTGCCCAGAATATCATCCCGTGGCACGCATCCCCAAAACCGGCTGTCCAGCGAATTCTCGCGGTTGTCGCCCATCACAAAATAACAATTCTCCGGAACCTGATACGGCAATCCGCCATACGGCACCGTCAACTGAAACTTGGCCGGAGCTTCCGTTCGCCCCACCGTGTAATTCTCTACTAGCTTCCTTCCGTTGATCCACACCGCGCCGTCGTGCACGTCCACGGTTTCCCCGGGCAGCCCGATCACGCGTTTCACGTAGTCCGGTTGCGTCAGATCGAAGGGAGGTTTGAAAATCACGATCTGCAACCGCCGCGGATTGCGCCACAACGGCACGTGCCAATTCGTAAACGGCACCCCGGCATCGTAGCCCAGCCGGCTCATGATCAGGTGATCCCCGATCAGCAATGTGTTTTCCATTGAGCCCGATGGAATCACGCGCGCCTGTCCCAGCGTTCCATTGATCAGCACGAACGCCAGGATCACCCAGAACCAGGCGATGATCTCGCTCTTCACCTTCGCGCTCATCGGTACTTGGGCTTCCTTCGCGCTTTTCTTCTTGCTCTTGGTTGCCTCAGCTTTCACGTTGCACCGTCACCTCTTCGGCCACTTTGTTCGCGCCCGCTTCTTCACGCACTTCCAGTTGCACCAGGTCGGTCGGGTAAACGCCCGTGTAGCACGCTGTGCAGAAGTCTCCCTCGGTGTCATTCACCGCCTGCCGCAGCCCGGGCAGCGACAGGTATCCCAGCGAATCCGCGCCCAGGTACTTGCGGATTTCTTCCGGCGAATTGGCCGAAGCAATCAATTCCTCGCGCGTGGGCGTATCCACGCCGTAATAGCACGGCGAAATCGTCGGCGGGCAACTGATGCGCATGTGCACTTCCTTCGCGCCCGCTTCCCGCACCATGCGCACAAGCTTTCTGCTGGTTGTGCCGCGCACGATCGAATCGTCCACCAGCACCACGCGTTTCCCCGCGATCAGCTCGCGCACCGGATTCAGCTTCAGCTTTACGCCAAAATTCCGGATGGCCTGCGACGGCTCGATAAACGTGCGCCCGATGTAGTGATTCCGGATCAGCCCCATGCGGAAGGGTATCTTCGATTCCAGCGCAAACCCGATCGCCGCCGGCACTCCCGAATCGGGTATCGGCACGATCATGTCCGCTTCCACCGGATGTTCCCGCGCCAGCAATCGCCCCAGCATCTCCCGCGATTCGTTCACCGACCGGCCGAAGATGATGCTGTCAGGCCTGGAAAAGTACACGTGCTCGAAAATGCAGAATTGGTGCGGCTTCGGCGCGCTGAAGTGGATGGACTCCAGTCCCGCGCGCGAAATCCGCAGCATCTCCCCCGGCTGAATTTCCCGCACGTATTGCGCGTTCAACAAATCGAAGGCGCACGTTTCCGACGCCACCAGCCACGCGTCCCCGTTTTCGCCGGACGGTAGCTTTGCCAGCACCAGCGGCCGGAATCCCCGCGGGTCTCTCACCGCGTAGAGTTCGTCCGGCGTCAGCACCAGCAGCGAATACGCGCCTTCCAATTGGTTCAGCGCATCGCCCAGGGCCCCGGAAAAATTGCGCGCCTGCGAACGCGCCACCAGGTGCACGATCACTTCCGTGTCGCTGTTTGCCTGGAAGATCGATCCGCGATGCTCCAGCCTCCGCCGCCATTCCGTGGCGTTCGTCAGGTTGCCGTTGTGCGCCACGGCGATCTTGCCCTTGCTGCAATCCACCAAGATGGGCTGCGCATTCAACAGCGCCTTGTCGCCCGCCGTCGAATATCGCGTGTGCCCGATGGCGCTGGAGCCTGCTAGCTTGGCCAGCACTCGCGGCTGAAAAATCTCTTCCACTTCGCCCATGGCCCGGTGCATGTTCAGGTCGCCGCCCGAACTCGCCACAATGCCGGCCGATTCCTGCCCGCGATGCTGTAATGCGTACAGCCCCAGATACGTCAGGTTCGCCGCTTCGGGGTGGCCGAACACGCCGAACACGCCGCATTCGTCATGAAAATGATCGTCCGCATTTGCCAGTTTATAGGTCATTGTCGTTTATGCCCTCGTTTGAGAGCCGCTCCCAACATGAAACTGGGCTCGAGCCGTTGAAGAGAGCAGCCACACCAGAACGAGCATCCAGGCCAGGAACCAAACTCCTGCCAAAATTCCGGGCGCAGTCATCACCGCGATTCCGAGTGCTAACGTGTTAAGCCCCGCGAGAACGATTGCAAGAATTCGGACCCGCGATTCAGACCGAAGTACGCCGACAGCAACTCCAAGAAACAAAATTCCTTCAAGGATATCCAACTCCATGTGAAAGTACGGCCCGGTAACTGTCCGCAAATGCCAAGCAGAACCCATCGCATCCAATAGAGCAGAAACGCCAGCCAAGACGAACATCAAAGCAATGAAAATATGCATTACTTTCCGCAAGTCAATCACTTCCTAAAAAGTGTGCGCTCAAGCGAATGAACCCAAGCATCCTGTAACGCGGGTACCGCAGCTGCAACCACTGCACGCCCCTTATATTCGATGCGCAGCGCGTTGTCACGCGTCACTTTGCCGATTTCGTGCGCCCCTACACCATATTGTCTCGCACTAGTTCGCAGAGCGCTAAGTTTTTCCGGAGAGACGGAAACCACCACGCGTGCCCCGCGTTCGCCAAAGAGCGCGTACTCCGCGGATACGTCTTCCGGCAGCGCTACACTCGCTCCGAGCCCCGCGGCCGCGAAGCACGATTCCGCCAGCGTAACCCCCAGCCCGCCCTCGCTCACGTCATGCGCCGATTGCAGCGCCTCCGCTTCGGCCAGGGTTACCAAGCAATCGATCACCCATTTCTCCGCAGCAAGTTCGATCGCCGGCGGCTCCCCGGCCACAATACCTCCTATCGTCTTCGAGTACTCCGACGACGAAAACTCCCGCTGTTTGCCCGCCCGCGGCGGAGCCTGGTGCGCCGCCGTGGAAGACGTGGATCCGTCGAGCAGCATGATCACATCCCCTTCCCGCCGGAACGCCACCTTCAAAACTTTCGACGCATCCTCCAAAATCCCTAGCATCCCGATGACCGGCGTCGGATAGATCGATTTCCTCAGCGTCTCGTTATAAAAGCTGACGTTTCCGCCGGTAATCGGTGTGCCCAGCGCCACGCACGCCTCGCTCAGCCCGTCGATGGCCTGCGAAAACTGCCACATCACTTCCGGCTTTTCCGGGCTCCCAAAGTTCAAGCAATTCGTCGCCGCGATCGGCCGCGCCCCGCTGGCCGCCACGTTTCGCGCCGCTTCGGCGACCGCGTGCATCGCCCCCAGCTTCGGATTCAGGAAAGTCCAGCGGCCACTGCCATCCGTCGCCAGCGCCAATGCCCGTTTCGTTTCCTTGATCCGCACCACTGCCGCGTCGCTCGCGCCCGGTCCCGCCAGCGTATTCGTCCGCACCATTGTGTCGTACTGCTCGGTGATCCACCGCTTCGATGCAATCGTCGGCGATGCCAGCAATTTCTTGAAATTTTCCGTCAGCTCCGTCCCGTCCCCGGCGAAATGAAACCAATCCTGTTCGCTCCCTTTCCGCGCCTTCGGTTCCGCGATCGGCCGGTTGTACACCGGCCCCTCTTCCGCCAGCGGGTGCGCCGGAATTTGCGCCACCACTTTGCCGTGGTCCTTCACCACCAGCAGGCCGCCGTCCTTCACTTCGCCCACCACCGTCGCGTCGAGTCCCCACTTCTTGAACACCGCCAGCACTTCCTGCTCGCGCCCCTTCTCCGCCACCAGCAGCATGCGCTCCTGCGATTCGCTGAGCATGATCTCGTATGGGCTCATCCCCGTTTCGCGCTGCGGCACCTTCGCCAGGTCAATCTCGATTCCCGTGGCCCCGCGCGACGCCATTTCGCACGTCGAGCACGTCAGCCCCGCTGCGCCCATGTCCTGAATCGCCACCACCGCGCCTGTCTTCATCGCCTCCAGGCACGCCTCCAGCAGCAGCTTCTCCATGAAAGGGTCGCCCACTTGCACATTGGGCCGCTTCTGCTGCGACTCCTCCGTAAACTCCGCTGACGCCAGCAGCGACGCGCCGTGAATGCCGTCGCGCCCTGTCTTCGCGCCCACATAAATCACGGGATTCCCTGTTCCCTTGGCCCTCGCGAAGAAAAGGTCTTCCTTCCGCGCAATCCCCAACGCCAGCACATTCACCAGTGGGTTCTGCGAATAGCAGGGCTCAAATGCCACTTCCCCGCCCACCGTCGGCACACCAAAGCAATTTCCGTAGCTCCCCACGCCGCGAATCACGCCGTCCAGGATCCTCCTATTCTTTGCCGCCTCTTCCTCGGTCGTCTTGTGGACAGCAAAAGTTTCTAAGTTTGCCCCTGGTTGCGTTTTTGACTCGCCACTAGCCACTAGCTTGCCCGCCGCAGCTTCAGCGGAGGAGGGCCACTCGCCACTTCTGTTGATCTCCCCAAACCTCAGCGAATCCATCACCGCAATCGGCCGTGCTCCCATCGTGAAAATGTCGCGCAAAATTCCGCCCACGCCCGTCGTCGCTCCCTGAAACGGCTCTACAAAACTCGGATGATTGTGCGATTCGATCTTGAACGCCGCCACCAGCCCGTCGCCGATATCCACCACCCCGGCGTTCTCTCCGGGCCCCTGCACCACCAGCTTGCCGCGCGTCGGCAAGCGCTTCAAATGCACCTTGCTCGATTTGTACGAGCAGTGCTCGCTCCACATCACGCTGAAGATGCCCAGCTCCGTGATGTTCGGGTCGCGCCCCAGGATGTTTTGGATGCGCGCATATTCCTCGCGCGTGATGCCGTGTTCCGCCGCAATTTCCGGCGTCACTTTAATCTCCGTCTGTGCCGTTGCCATTTGTTGCCTTTTGTGTGTGTCGAAAACCGCGAGTGCAAGATGCCTCGTGCCCCCCACGCCCCTAATCTTTGCCGCGTTTCACGCTGTAGCCTTTGCCGCGCCCATCAGCGCTTCCACCATCGAGCGAAAAACCACAATCCCGTCTTCCGAATCGAGCGCACCCTCCATCGCCCGCTCTGGATGCGGCATCAACCCAGCCACGTTGCGCTCGCCGTTGCAGATCCCCGCAATATTTCCCATCGACCCGTTCGGGTTCCCCGCCTTATCATCCAGTCCGTCCGGCGTCGTGTACCGAAACAGAATCTGCCGGTTCTTCTCCAGTTCCGCCAGTGTTGCCGCGTCGCAAGTGTAATTTCCGTCGCTGTGCGCAATCGGAATCCTCAGGATCTGGCCTCGCTTCGCCGCGCAAGTGAACGGGCTGTCCGTCTGTTCCACGCGAATGTGCACGTGCCGGCAGATGAACCTCAGCCCCGCATTGCGCATCATCGCTCCCGGCAGCAGCCCTGCCTCGCACAGAATCTGGAAGCCGTTGCAGATGCCCAGCACCAGCCCGCCGCTCTTCGCGAACTTTTCCACCGCATTCATCACCGGCGAAAAACGCGCGATCGCTCCCGTCCTCAGATAATCGCCGTAGGAAAATCCCCCGGGCAAAATGATTGCATCACACCCGGCCAGGTCTTCGGATTGGTGCCAGATGAATTCCACCGGCTTCTGCAGCACGTGGCCGATGGCGTGAAACGCGTCGTGGTCGCAATTGGACCCCGGAAAGACCACCACTCCAAATTTCACGATGTTCCTCCGGGTAGCATGAATGGAAAAACCAATTTTAGCACATCAACCGGCTCGCGGTGCCACGCATGTAACCCGCGTCGAGCCCCGCACTCGCGCAAGCAGCAGGATCGCTTTTTGCTTTTTGCTTTTTGCTTTTTGCTTTTTGCTCTTCGCTCTTCGGTTTTCGCTTTTCGGTTTGCTGCTACCGCCGCGAGCGCGCCTTCTTGCGGCTCTTTTTCGACGGCTTTTTGCCGCTCTCTCCCGCGGCCATTTCGCGTCTCTTCTTCCTTGCCCACCCCGGCTTGTTCACCTGCTTGCCGCGGGCTATCCCCAGCGCATCCGCCGGCACATTGTCCGTAATCGCGGAGCTCGCCGCCACGTACGCCCCATCGCCGATCTTCACCGGCGCAATCAACACGGAATCGCTGCCGATGAACACGCGGTTCCCGATCGTTGTCGGGTGCTTCGCAAAGCCGTCGTAATTGCACGTGATCGTTCCCGCGCCGATGTTCGTTTTCGCGCCGATCTTCGTATCGCCAATGTAGGAAAGGTGCGGCACCTTGCTGCTTTCCCCGATCACGCTCTTCTTCAACTCCACGAAATTCCCGATCCGCGCGCCTTTCATCACGTGGCTCTCCGGCCGCAGCCGCGCGAAAGGGCCTGCAATCACTTCGGAATCGACCCTGCTCTTCGTTATCACGCTGTGCGGCTCAATGGTCACGTCATCGCCGAGCACGGCATCGAGCAGCACGCTGCCCGTCTTGATCGTGCATCGCGCCCCTATCTTCGTCTTTCCCAGCAATTGCACGCACGGCTCAATCACGGTGTCTTCACCCGCGATCACGTCTGGATCAATCAGCACCGTCTCCGGCAATTGAATCGTCACGCCATCGTTCATCAGTTCGTCGCGCTTCCATTCGCGGAACGTCCGGTCCACTCCCGCCAGGTCCGCGCGTGTATTGCAACCCAGCGTCTCTCGCGCATCCGGCGCAATTTCCGCCAGCACCATCTCCCCATTCGCGTTCAACATCCCAATGGCGTCGGTCAGATAGATCTCCCGGTGTTTGTTGTTGGGCTTCAACTGCGCCAGCGACGGCCACAGCTTCTCCACGGTAAAGCAATAGATGCTCGAATTGATTTCGTTCAGTTCGCGCTGTTCCGCGGTCAATTGCGATTCCTCGATAATCGCCGCCACCGTGTCCCCGGATTTCCTCAGAATTCGCCCGTAACCCGAAGGATCGGCCAAGACCGCCGTCAGTATCGTCGCCGCCGCTTCCGCTTTTTTGTGCCTAAGGATCAGCGCCCGCAGCGTCTCCGTCCGCACCAGCGGCGCATCTCCCGGCAGCACCAACACGTACCGAGCGTTGCCGATGGCCCGCTTCGCCACCAGTAGCGCGTGGCCCGTGCCCTTCTGCGGTTGCTGCACCACGGTTTCCACTTCATACGGCGCGACAACCTCCGCCACCTTTTCTGCCTGGTAACCGATCACCGCGATTGTTTTTTTCGCGCCCAACGGCTCGCACGAACGCACTACGTGCTCCACCAGCGCGCGCCCCCCGGCGTGGTGCAGCACCTTCGCCAGGCTGGATTTCAGCCGCGTGCCTTTGCCCGCGGCCAGGATCAGGATTGCAACGTCGTTGTTGGCCATCACCTGAGCATTGTCCCGTGCTCCGCCCCATTTGACAATCCGTCTCTCTACTTCTGTTTTTCACTCGTTACTGGACGCTCGGCGCAACTTGCGCTATAGTCCAGCAAAATGCTGTTCGTTCTTATCTTTTCGCCTATCTGATTGCAGGAGCAATACTACTCTCATGACCTGCCCTTATTGCGCTGAACCAATCCCCGACGGTTCCCAATTCTGCCCCAAGTGCGGCACAAAAATGGGAACCCCTGTGATTGCCGCAGTTTCCCCCGGCCTCTCCAGCACTTCTCCTCCTCCTCTTGGGGAACCTCCCACCAGCGGCAAGGCGATCGGTAGCCTCATCTGCGGCATTTTCATTTTCTTCTTGCCGGCCTCCATTGCGGCCGTGGTCCTCGGCCATTTGTCTCTTTCGGAAATCCGCAAGAGCGCTGGACGTCTTAAAGGCCAAGGTTTGGCAACGGCCGGACTTATTCTTGGCTACATAGGCATTGCCTTCATCCCCTTCATATTGATCATTGCCGCCATCGCCATCCCCAGCCTCCTTCGCGCCAGGATAGCCGCCAATGAAGCTTCCGCCGTGGGCACCCTCCGCACCTATAATGTGGCCATTGCCAGCTATGCGGCCCAGTGCGCTCAAAAAGGCTACCCGATTTCTGCGGAACAGCTCGGACCTGGCAGTCACGATTGCGATCATGCAGGCCTCGTGGACGGGATCCTGGCCTCGCAGCGGCCCATGAAGTCCGGCTATGTATTCGAGTATCATGTCGGCGCTACCGACGCCGAAGGACGCGTCGTTTCCTACGTGATTTCTGCTGATCCTGTCAGGCAAAACGAAACGGGTATTCGCCATTATTATTCCGATGAGACTCAGGTGATTCGGTTCGAACTCTCCACCCCGGCGGGCCCTGGGAGTCCGCCTCTTTGATTTCAAACTTCCCTTTAATCTTTCTTACATGAAGCCTTGCCCTCATTGCTCGCGGGAAATTCAAGACGCCGCCATCAAATGCCGTTACTGCCAGCACTGGCTCGATCCTCTCGTGGACGCGCGATACGCGCCAGTTCTGCTTCCCATGCGCACCACCAGCGGTCTTGCCATTGGCAGCTTCATCTGCGGACTGTTCTGGATGTACGGCTTGGGCTCGGTCACAGCTCTGGTTCTAGGCTATCTTGCGTTGCACGATATTCGCCGCGACCCTCTCCACATAAACGGGAAAGGGCTGGCCATTGCAGGAATCGTTTTGGGATGGCTTGGAGTGGCGGGACTGGCCCTTATCACTGCTTTGGGGATCTACCTTTGGAAAGCGGAAAAGAGTCGACCCGCCGAGCCCCGTACAAGAGAAGTGAATTCCAGCGTGGCCAAAGGGTGCATGGATTCCAGACCAGTTCAATCGGCAGTAGCGGCCGGCACGGCTTCTGCCGCGTTCTCTTCCATCCCGGGAGCCTCCGTATGCCGCGTGGTTATCTGCCAGGCAGAGGGGTCGGCCAGCAACCTGCTGACCAACTGGGTGTGCAAGGAGTGGCCCGCTTTCCCCGCTTCCACACGCCCCAACAGAGGTAGCCCCACCAACGCCAGGTCGCCGATCAAGTCCAGGGCCTTGTGCCTCCCAAACTCGTCGGGGAACCGTAGCGGCCCGTTCAAAACACTATCCTTTGTCAGCACGATCGCGTTTTCCAGCGAACCCCCGCGAATAAGCCCCATGGCTCGCAGCGGCTCGATGTCGCTCTCAAAACAGAACGTCCGCGCCCGCGAAAGCACTTGCCGGAAGCTCTCCGCGTTCACCACCATGTCCACTTCCTGCTGCCCCACCAGCGGGTGCGGGAAATCCACGTAACACCGCACCCGGAATTCATTCGCCGGAGAAATCCCGATCCGCCGACCGTCTTCAATCACCTCGACCGGCTTCACCACCTTCAAGTACCGCCGCTTCCGCCGCAGCCGCCGTATCCCCGCCTGATCGATCAGCCGCATGAACGGCTCCGCCGACCCGTCCAGAATGGGCACCTCAATCGCGTCAATATCGATGAAAACGTTGTCGATGCCGCATGAATAGACGGCCGCCAGAAGATGCTCGGTGGTCGAGAGCAGCACGCCCTGTTTCATCAAACTGGTCGCGTAGCTCACGCGCGCCACATTCCGCCCGTGTGCTTCAATTTGGAACTCCTCCAAATCCACACGCCGGAACACTATCCCGGTATCCGCAGGGGCTGGCACCAACCGCACTCTTCCGTGAACCCCCGTGTGGAGTCCAATACCATGCGTCTCGGCCGGTCGCTGAATCGTAGTTTGAAACATTCTGGAATCTGTTACGATAGCACATTGCAGGCGAATTGCATCTCTCTTTGTGCTTTACTATCAACTGTTTAGATGCTTAAATAAGCAGCACCATCTCATCTGGTGTGTCAGTAATACAACATTCCCCAGTGTCCGCGTGTCTTTGGCGCAACCCTCTCCCTTCTTTCCACTCAAATTGCCGCCTATCCAACTCTCTGGGCCTCGCGTCTCATCTCAATGTTATACTTATAGTTTATTTTCGCCCAAGGTGGTGCAGGATGAATCGCTTCACGCGTTACGCTATTATCGCCGTTTCCGTCCTCATTATTGGTTGGGTGGGGTTCGGAAAGGTGCTTGGCCGCTCCGCCAACGATAATACGTACAAATCGCTTGGCGTCTATAGCGAAGTCCTGCAGAAGATCCAGCAGGATTACGTGGACGAGCCCGACATGCACCTCGTCACTGCGGGTTCTCTCCACGGCCTCCTCGAATCGCTCGATTCCGAATCCAGCTACCTCACCCCACGCGAGTACACCGAATACAAGCAGAAGACCGCCAATTCTGTAACCAGCGACACCGGCCTCAACTTGAGCAAGCGCTTCGGTTACATCATCGTCACTTCTGTTCTCCCCGATACTTCCGCGGAAAAGGCGGGCCTGCATAGCGGGGACATCCTGGAATCCATCGCTGGCTTTACCACTCGCGAAATGTCCGTTGGCCAAGCCAAGAATCTTTTGGCAGGTGAGCCGGGCACAGGCGTTAAGGTCGGCGTCATCCGGCGCGGAAAGACCGATCCTGAAGAACTCGAGGTGGTCCGGGAGAAGCTCTCCACCCCGAAGTTGATCGCGCAGCGCGTTGACAACGAAACCCTTGCCTTGCGCTTCCCCACGCTGGACGCCGGGCGTGCCGAGGAAGTTCGCACGCGCCTGCTCGACGCCCAGAAGCAGGGTGTCAACCGAGCCATCCTGGACTTGCGTGAATGTGGCCGTGGCCCCGTATCTGAAGCCATTGCCATCGCGCGCCTGTTCGTTCCTTCCGGCCAACTCGTCGCGCTTCGCGGCCAGACCGTTCCCACACAGGTCTTTTCCGCGGATGCCAGCAAGGTTGTCTGGAAAGGACCCGTTTCCGTCCTGATGGGCGGCACGACAACCGGCGCGGCCGAAGTCCTCGCCGCCTCTCTCGCCAATACCAAGCGGGGCGATCTGGTTGGCGACCGCACCTTTGGTCTCGCCTCGGAGCAAAAACTTATCCCTTTGGATGACGGCGCGGCGCTGTTCCTCACCGTCGCCAATTATTACAACGCCGATGGCAAATCCATTCTCGAAGAGGGTGTCACGCCCACGGAGGTCGTGCGCGCCTCTGCCGCAGCCACTGACGATTCCGACGATGGCGAAGACGTAACCACAACCCCCGGCACGCCCAAGGACTCAACCATCGGTCCGCGTCCCCTTTCTTCCGATGATCCCGTTCTTCGCAGGGCCCTCGAACTTCTGAAGAGTCCGGTGAAGAAGGCCGCTTAGTCCTCTCGTGTCCTTCTTCTTTGTGGGCGTGCGGAAACACCCTCGGCTTCCCGTAGCACTTCTTCTGCTCGCTCTATTTGCGTGCCTCGCCGCTTGTGACAATCCCAAATCGGCCGGAAACCTCCGTTCCAAGGCACGCGATGCAGCTAAGGGCCACACCACGCCGCATCCTCCGTCCGCCGCTCGTGTCGGCACTTCTCGTCTCGCCATCATTCTCGATGATTTCGGCACCGATCGCTCGGTTGCCGACTCCGTCTTCGCCCTTCCTTACCCTCTCACTCTTTCCTTCCTCCCTTATCACGCCAATTCCCGCGAGATCGCGGAGGAAGCCCACCGCCGCGGCTATCAGGTCATGCTGCATCTGCCCATGCAATCCCTCGGTAATGAAATGCCCGAAGCGCAGCAACTCCACTCCGGAATGACCTCGTCTCAAATTTCCGATGTCGTGGACGGCATGTTGCAAAACGTCCCCTACGCCGTTGGTGTCAACAACCATCAGGGCTCCCTGGCCACCACCGATGGCCCGCTGATGGCCGATCTCATGGTCATTCTGCGCGAGCGCAACCTGTTCTTCATCGACAGCCGCACCACGGCGGCCACAGTCGCCTACGACGCCGCGCAAAACGCTAGCGTTCGCTCCGCCTTCCGCAATGTTCCTTTTCTGGATGATGTGGAAGAGGTCTCGGCCATTCGCAAGCAACTGCAACTCGCCCTGCGCGACGCCCTGGAAAAAGGCGAAGCCATCGCCATCGGCCATCCCCATCCAGAAACGCTTCGCGCTCTGAGCGAGTTCTTGCCTCAGGCGGAAGCCCAAGGCGTCCACCTCGTTCACGCCTCGGACTTGGTCCATTAGATGCAAAACTTGTCATTCCGACCGGAGGGACGGCGCTTTCTTGCCCTGAGCCCCGAAGGGTTGCCGGCCCGGAGCGGAGGAATCCAGCTTCAACCTTAGAATTGAGGCGATGCTAATCTGCCGGTGCCGTACTCGCCGAATGCTGTTCCGCTTCTCTCTTCGGGAACAGCAGCATCACCACCAGGAACTGCAGCCCCATCGTCACGAAGCAGAACACGCTTCCTTCGGGCCCCACCGACGCGCCCGTCAGCCACTTCGGTCCATGCAGCACTGCGTTTGAGAGATGACCTTGCATCACCACCCCGCTATTCGGCACCGAATACAGGAACGTCTCTCCCCAATCAAAGCTCGCGTGCAGTCCCACCGCGTACCAGAGATTCCCTGTCCGCCGCAACGTGAAACAGAAGAACAACCCCACCAGCACCACGCTCGCCGCGCCGACCCAGCCTTCCCCGGGATTTCCCAGGTGCACCGCGCCAAACCCGACCGAGAGCAGAATCGCCGCCGGCCAAAAACCAATCCCGTCTCCCAGCGTGAATTGCGTGTAGCCGCGGAAGAAAAACTCCTCGAAAAATCCCACACATGTAAACAGCAGCAGGTGGATCAATCCCCAGCGCAAGATCTCGTTTCCATGCAGTGCAAAACTCCCAAACGAATAGCCGCCAAACGCCGCGATCAGTCCAATCAGCACTGAAATCTCCGCCAGCCCGAACAAGAACCCCAGCCAGAATTTGCCGCCGAACATCTCCCTCGCCGGCAGCCCGTAATCTCCCAGCGAGCGCCGTTCCACCCTCGACATCACCACCGCGGCACCGAATACCACGGCAAATCCGACCAATTCCTGCAGGATCATCACGGATATCGGAGGAACACCGTGCTGCACTCCGACCATGCGGCGCACCACAACTGTAATCGCCACTGAAACCGCGACCACGATCAACAGATAGATCAATAATCGCCAGCCTGACCGCAGTCCACCCTCGCCGAAGAACACAATATTTCGCCGTTTGGGTGGTTCACTCAGCGCAGGAATCTCGCCGACCTGTCCTTCGATTGGCTTTCCCTCGTCCATGTCTGCTCCTTGGAAATGCTCCCGCCTCATCCCAAATTCTCAATGCCGAAAATCGTGTGAAAATGGCCGATGGCGCAAGTAACTGCTCTTGTTACGGCCAAGCTCCCAGAAATGTTTCCAAACATGCCGCACAAACCACGCCACTTGTGCTATAACCAGCTTGAGACATAACACCGGTTACGCCATTCCACTTCTCCTCGAGGTCCTCCATGGCTCCCACATCCACCCATCCCCACCTCATCGCCGGGCGCCTCGCCCTCGATTTCGCCAATACTACTCCCGCTGCGCATAACCTTTCCTGGGACGAGTTCGTCTCTTTCCTCGTCAACGCCCGCGTCGTCACTCCCGAACGCGCAACCCGCCTTCATCCCTTGCTCCACACCGAGCCGCAAGCCGTTGACGCCGTTCTCCTCAAAGTCCTTCGCCTGCGCGAATCCATCCGCGCCATCTTTGCTTCCCTCGTGGAGAAAAAACCCTTCCCCAAAAGCTGGGTCGAGCCCGTCAACGATCTGCTTCGCCTCACCGAAGGCCACGATGAACTTGTTCCTCGCGCCGAAGGCTGGCGTTTGGAATTCATCGCCCGGGAAGGCGGCCTCGAGTGGCTCCTCGCCGCCATTGCGCGTTCTGCCGCCGAACTGATCGTCGAGGGCCCCAACGCACCTGTCCGCATTTGCGCCAATCCCTCGTGCCGCCTTTTCTTCTACGATGACTCGCGTACCCATCGCCGCCGCTGGTGCTCCATGGCCGTTTGCGGCAATCGCCACAAGGTCGCCTCTTTCTTCCGGCGCCACACCACCGTCCGCCGCCGCGAATCCTGACCAATCGCCACCTTTCGCTTACTTCACGTATTTCGGCGGCTCTCCCTTCGACCACGGATCATACGTGTACGCAAACTCCAGTCTCTCCGCTAGCGGTGGGTGGCTGTACAGCCAGAATGTGATGAATCGCGAAGGCTTTGGATCCGCCATATCTACTGCTCCCAGCACTTGAAACGCGCGCGCGCCGGCTTCCTGCGAATTCGGCACCAGCCCGTGCACAACCTCCAGCCCGTACACGTCCGCTGCGTGCTCCTGCATCCGGCTGAACCCGTTCTCCATCGGCATGCTCACAAACTCCAGCACGTTTAGGATCAGCAGCAGCACTCCCAGCGCCGCCCAATCCTCTTGCCCGCGCACTCCCCAGCGGCTCCCCCACCGCTTCAGCATCCACTGCAGCGTGTGAAACGTCACGTACAATCCCAACAGCAGCCCCGCGAGAAAAACGACGAATCCTTTCGCCACATGCCCCAGAACGTAGTGCCCCAATTCATGCCCCACAATCACCAGCAATTCGTCGGCACTCGTTTTCTGAATCGTGGTATCCCAGATCACCACGCGCTTGGACGCACCGATGCCCGTGACATACGCATCGATTTCCTTCGTCTTCGCGCTTGCTTCCATCAGGAACATCCGCTCCGCGGGAATCGGCACGCCCGCGCGCGTCGTCAACTTCCCGATCGACTCCACCAGCTCCGGATGCTTCTGCTGCAACGGCGCAAATTTGTTGAACAGCGGATCGACGAACCACGGGCTGATGAAAAACAGGAAAAGCGCCAGCGGTACCGCCGCCATCCAGAAATACAGCCACCACGTCCGCGGCTTCCAGCGAATCACCGCAAGCAGCAGCCGCGCCACCACGATCATCAGTCCAATATTCAGGAACTCGCCTTTCGTCCAATCCCACAGCCACGAGCCCCATCCTTGCACCGACAGCTCATAGCGCACCGCCAACGCGTGCCCGTACGCCCGCAGCGGCAAATGCAGCACCGCCAACAATCCCAACAACGCCGGCACGAAAATCACCGCCTGCAGCCAGCGGCTGCCGCCGCCACGCGCCTCCGCAAAATCCCGCAACCTCGCCACCACCTTCAGCCACAAAACTAGCAGCAGAATTGCGATCCCCCAGGCCACGCTAATGAAATACAACCTGTATTCCGCCCGCGATAAGGCCACCGCTTTCTCATACCTATCCCGGCTCAGCCGGTATTGCCCCGTCGGCTCTTGCTGCGTTTTTTCGATGCTATCCGCCGCCCGGCCCGATGATTCCGCCTGCCCGGAGACACTCTCCGCGCCTGCGGGTCCCGCCAACAATTTCGGCGCGCACATCGCCGTTCCCCACAGGCCAAGCACCGCTAATAACCACACTTGGCTCACCGCGCAAACCTTCACGCGTACGCGGATTCCCCGCCTCTCGCTTTTCCCCAAAGTCTGCTTCTCCTTGTCGTGTTGGCCCACGGTGCCCTGTCCCTGGAGTATGCCATGCCTCTCTCCACTGCCGGTCTCCTTTTACCCGTTGCCTGATTCGCTTCTATCCCCTCTTCCCCATTGAGCCAGGAATCCCCCAGTCGTATCCTATCGGGGAAGCCTCCATCGGGAAGCTGGAAGAGGTTCCCATGCGACACACTACAATGGTGCGGACTTTCGCCCTTATCCTCCCGCTTGCCTGCTCCTTTGCCTTGCCCCTAGCGGCACAGGATTCTGAGAACACTTCTGTCGCCGAAGCCGCGCGCCGCTCTCGCGAACAGAAAAAGGCTTCCGCCAAGCCCGCTCCCGTCATCACCGATGACACCCTGAAACCTGCGCCAACTCCCGCTCCTGCTGCCGCAACCAACGCGCCAACTGGCCAGCAGTCCGCCGCCACCGCGGAAGGAGTTTCCGCTCCTGCAGGCAGCAACACCTCTGACCAGAATGCGCCTTCCGCCGCCGATGAAGCGGAACAGAAGAAGAAGGATGTGGAGGCTTTGAAACAAGAGGTCGCCGCATTGCAAGGTGAAGTCGATCTCGCCCAGCGCTCCCTAGTTCTCGATCAGGACGCCTTTTATTCCAAACCCGACTTTTCCAATGACGAGAACGGCAAAGCCAAACTCGACGCCGAACAGGCCGACCTCAAGCAGAAGCAGGACGATCTCGCGCAACTGAAAGCCAAGCTCGCCGGCCTAGGCGCCGCGGAAGAGCCCAAGACCCCAACTCCTCCCGCCAAACCCTGATCCCCTCGGTGCATCCGCGTCATGTGGCACAGTCACTCCTGACTGTGCTCTTAGGTCTCAACTTTGTAGGACGCATCACTCTCAGAGTAGTCCAGCGCCATGTGTCATCCCGACCGGAGCAACGGCGCCTTCTGCCGCTGCGCAGTGGAGGGATCGCGGCAACGCTCTCACCCCGCCTCAGCCTCTGCGCCTACTCCTCGCCATTTCGCATGTCTACTGTAGGGGGGAGCGCAGCCTCCGAAGCGAGAAACCCGTGCTTATTCTCACTCTTGCTCGTGTAGAGCCCGCCTTCTGAGGCGGGCCGTTCTTCCCTCATTGGACCCACCGTGTAGCTTGCCGTCGTGCCAATGCCTCTACTGCGGCCCCAGTATCAAAGGCAGCCCATTCTTCGCATTCCCCACCACCACGATCTTCGCATTCGCGCTCGTGGCCAGCTTTTCCGTGGCTTCAATGCCTTTCCATTCCAGCAATTGCGGGCTGATCCCCTGCGCCACGATCTTCTGGAAATCCGCTATGCCCTGCGCTTCGATCCTCTTGCGTTCCGCTTCCTGCTTCTCTTTCTGCAGGATGAAGCTCATGCGCAGCGCATCTTGTTCCGCCTGCTGTTTCGCTTCAATCGAACTCTTCAGCATCGCCGGGAGCTGCACATCCCGCAGCAGCACGTTTTCCACGATCACTCCGCGCGGCGCAAGCTGCGCCGTCAGTTCATCCTGAATCTGCTGCTGCACCAGTTCGCGCGCATTCGTATATAACGCATTCGCCGTATGCGCCGATGTGGATGCGCGAATCGCCGCCCGCAACGTCGGCTCGACGATCTTCTCCGCATAGTCCGATCCCACTTTCTGAAACACTTCCGTCGCCTTCGTCCGGTCCAGGTGGAACAACAGCGAGGTGTCCAGCGCCAGGATCAACCCCTCGTTCGACGGCACGTTCGCGCTTTCCTTCACTGACTGCGTCTGTAGCGACATCCTCTGCACTGCTTTCAACGGGTTGATCAGGTGTATGCCTTCTCCCAGCGCCTCGCCCGTCACCCTCCCGAATAGGGTCAGCACTCCCACATTCCCGGTGGGAATGGAAACCACGCTCGAAAAAAACAAAATCACCAGTACGATCAATCCCACTATCATCAGTAGTTTCGAGCCAAGGCTGCCCAGACTCGGCATCGCCGGCCTGCTCCCTCCCAAGTCAAACACTTTCGTTTCATTCGCCATCGGTCTCCTCCGTATTTAGCGCGCCGGGTCTGCATCTCCGGCAGAATCGCCACACCTGTAGCGGACCTCAGCCCGCTCACAATTTGCAGCCTGTGCTGGACGCAGCGACTTCTCTTCTTGTACTACGTGCAAGATACTCCTTCGCTTTCATCCCGCTCGGTGCGGCGTATCCGCCAACACCCTCGTCTGTCCGATTCCCTCTGTCTCCTCCTCCGCGTTCCACTTCGACTCGCCCTCTTTGCTTTTCCACAACTTTGTAACACTACCCCTATATCTTGTGGCTCTTTTTCATTGACACCATATTGCTCCCGCGTGACAATCGCTCCCGTTCGTACTGTCCACCCGCGAATTCTTTTGGCCATCCGGGGGGCTCATCTCTGCCGGTGAGCTGGCTGGCCGCTGGGGGGAGAGCGTTATGGCCTTCATGCCGGGCTCCACGATGCAGTGCGTTAATCCACTGTGCCAAAACCGGGGCCACTGGCTGCGCGCCGATCTTGCTCCCTCCGAGCAGTGTCCAGCGTGTGGCGAATCCCTCCGTCACGTTCCTCCGCCGCTTATGCCCCGCCCCCGTTTTCGTCCCAGGCCCATCGCGCCCCGTCCCTCTCTCCGCCCGCGCTAGGCCGCACCGGCAACAAGGTCTCTCGGCACGCGCTCGCTGAATGCCTTTGTTTATATTTCAGATGACGGGCCGTCAACGCATGGCATTCCGCCCCAATCGCCACGCTTTTGCCCGAGTTTCGGCGCGTTTTTCGCTGGCTTAGCCGCCACCCTTCCTGTTACAAACACTTTCATGAAAGTCCTGTTCATCGGTGGGACCGGAATCATCAGCACAGCCTGTACCAAGCTAGCTGCGCAGCGCGGCATTGAGGTCACACTTCTCACGCGTGGGCGCCACGAAGCCATCGTTCCTCCCGGGGTTACAGTCGTCAACGTGGACGTTCGAGACACTGCCGCCGCAACTCGCGCGCTCGCGGGCTCGTGTTTCGACGCCGTGGTGGATTGGACCGCGTTTGTCCCGGCGGACGTGGAGCGCGACTTGGAGCTTTTCTCGGGACACACGAGGCAGTTCATTTTCATAAGCTCGGCCAGCGCGTATCAGAAACCCGGCACGCACTACCTGACTACCGAGTCCACCCCGCTCGCAAATCCCTATTGGGATTACTCACGTAACAAAATTGCCTGCGAAGAACGCTTGATGAAGGCATACCGCGAGACTGGCTTCCCCGTGACCATCGTTCGCCCTTCGCTCACCTATGGCGACACGCAAATCCCGCTCGTGCTCAATAGTTGGGAGAAGCCGTACACCGTCATTGACCGCATGCTTAAGGGAAAGAAAGTTGTCGTGCCGGGAGACGGTTCATCACTCTGGGCGATCACGCACAATAGCGATTTCGCGAAAGGACTTGTGGGATTGCTGGGAAATCCGCAAGCGATCGGTCACGCGTTTCACATCACTTCCGATGAGGTGATGACCTGGGACCAGTGGTACCGCATTGTGGGCGCTGCCATCGGCGTGGAACCGCAGATCGTACACATCCCCTCTGATTTCCTCATCGCTTGCATGCCGGAACTCCAAGGCACCCTGATCGGGGACAAGTCGGTGAGCGTCGTATTCGACAACACCAAGATCAAGCGCTTCGTCCCCGGCTTTTGCGCCACCACGACTTTCGCTCACGGCATCCGCCGAACCTTGGCTTGGTTTGACGCCGACCCGTCCCGAAAACAAATTGACGCAACTCTGGACGCAGCTCTCGACAAGGTCATAGACGCCTACGAGAATGGACTCCGCGACGCCACCGCCAGTTTCCGCTAGCCCGTCCGACCCTCCGAACTCCGGGTGCCCCAGGTTCGATTTTCTACCTGGGTCTTTGGGTTTCCGCCGGGCACTCCTTAACCCGCTGAAATAGCTTCGGGTGGCCTACCCTTGCGGTTTTGGTTTTCGCAAGAGTGGGACGCTCTTCTCTTTAGTTTTGTAGTTCGAGCTTTTGCCCCGGGTGCCCCAGGTTTGATTTTCTACCTGGGTCTTGGGGTTTCCGCCGGGCAGCCCCAAAAGCAAAAGCCGGAGCACCTCCGCCCCGGCTCTTTAAAAGTGTTTCGAAGCCTGAAGCCCGTGGTTGCGTTTTCCCAGATCGTCCACTCAAAACTTGTCATTCCGACCTGAGGGACGGCGTTTTCTGCCGTCCCGGAGTGGAGGAATCCCTCTTCAACACCGGATTTCAAGCTGAGCTGTCTTAGGTTTCCACCAACCCGCGTTCCAGCATCTCTTCGTCGCTCAGCCACAAGTCCGGAATATTCGCCGAACCCAGCCGCAGGACATCCTCCAGCGCCCCGCGCACTTCGCGCAGCCGGAAATCCACACCAACTTTCCCCAACAAGTCGATCAGGGCCTGCGCCCCCTCCGCCAGCATCGCGCGCGGCCGCGTCCCCACCTTGTCGAGCCGGTGATACGTCACGATGTAGAAGGCGTTCAACCCTCCCCCGTGTCTCACGATGTGCAGGAATCCCCGCGTCTTGGGTTGATTCGACGCCTCTTTTGCGGCCAGTGCGGTTCCGGTTGGGAGTGCGCTCATGGCGTCTTCTCCTTTTTCCTGTTACCGCTTCAACTGCAACCGCTCGTGCTGCCGCAGTTCTCGCACTTGTAGCACGCTCCGTTCGGCACCATCAGCATGCCGCACTCGGAGCAAGTGGGCGCTCCCTCGTGCGCGTCTCGCGGCGAGTAGCTTATCGCCTCGCTCATCTGGGGCGCCGCCGTCGTCCCCGCTGCAACGGAATTGTGCATTCCATTAAAACCTACTTTGTCCCCTACCGTCGTTCCATTCAGCTTCAGATAATCCGACGATATGAACTTTCCGCCCAGCCAACGCGCAATGTAGTCCAGCACCGACGTGGCGAACCGGATGTTTGGATTCGCCGAGATGCCGCTCGGTTCAAACCGCGTGTTCACCAGTTTGTCCACGAATACTTTCAGTGGCACGCCGTATTGCAAGCCCAGCGAAATCGTCAGCGCCAATCCGTCCATCACTCCTGATAAGGTCGAGCCTTCCTTGGCCATCTTGATGAAGAGTTCACCCGGCCGTCCATCTTCATACATGCCGACGGTAAGATATCCTTCGTGGCCGCCCACGCTGAATTTGTGCGTCACGGAGTCGCGCTCCACGGGCATCTTCTCTCGCTGCGCCCGCGCGAACAGTTCGCGTTGTTCCGGTTCCGCCACGGCCGCCTCCGCTTTCTTCCCTTTCTTCTTCCCCGCGGCGCTGAGCGGCTGCGACCTTTTGGAATTGTCGCGGTAAATCGCCACGGCCTTCAGCCCCAGCTTCCACGATTCAATATACGCGTTCATGATGTCTGCGATGGTGGATTCTTCCGGCATGTTGATGGTCTTGCTGATCGCACCCGAAAGGAACGGCTGCGCCGCCGCCATCATCTTCACGTGGCCCGTCCACGCGATCGAACGGCCACCGCCGGCCGGTGCCAGCGAGCAATCGAACACCGGCACGTCCTCTTCCTTCAAATACGGCGCCCCGTCAATCTTCCCGTTTTTGTCAATGAAGCTGACGATTTCGCTGGTCTGTTCCGGAGTGTACCCCAGCCTCATCAGCGCCTCTGGAACCGTGTTGTTCACGATCCTGATCACGCCGCCGCCCACTAGCTTTTTATGCTTCACCAGCGCCAGGTCCGGCTCGATTCCCGTTGTGTCGCAGTCCATCATGAACCCGATCGTGCCCGTCGGCGCCAGCACCGTCACCTGCGCGTTCCTGTAACCATGCTGCTCGCCCAGTTGCAGCGCCGCGTCCCAGGCGTCCTGCGCGCCCATGTACAACTCCGCCTGCACATGGTCCGGCTTGATCCCGCGCATCGCGTTGCGGTGCATCCGGATCACTTCCAGCATCGGTTCCCGGTTTACCGCATAGCCCGGGAAAGGTCCCATTCTTTCCGCCACGCGTGCCGACTGCGCGTACGCCTCGCCGCACATCAGCGCGGTCACCGCCGCCGTCACGTCGCGTCCCTCATCTGAATCGTACGGCAGCGCCATGGACATCAGCAGCGCGCCCAGATTGGCGTACCCCAGCCCCAGCGGCCGGAAGTTGTGCGAGTTCTCCCTAATCTTTTCCGTCGGGTAGCTGGCGTTGTCCACCAGGATTTCCTGCGCCGTAATGGTCACGTCCACCGCGTGCCGGAATGCTTCCACGTCAAACTGCCCGTTCCCCGCCTTGAACTTCATCAGATTCAGCGAAGCCAGGTTGCACGCCGTGTCGTCCAGGAACATGTACTCGCTGCAGGGATTGCTGGCATTAATCCGCGCCGTGTTCTTGCACGTGTGCCAGCGGTTCACCGTCGTGTCGTATTGCATCCCCGGGTCGCCGCAGTGCCACGTGGAATCCGCAATCTTTGCTAGTAGTTCCCTGGCGGTGTACTTTTCGTTCGGCTGCCCGTCGGTGACGTTCTTCGTCCACCAGTCGCGGTCCTCTTCCACTGCGCGCATGAATTCATCCGTTACGCGCACCGAGTGGTTGGCGTTCTGGAAGAAAATCGAGCTGTACGCTTCGCCGTCGATCGCGCTGTTATACCCCTGCTCGATCAGCACGTGCGCCTTCTTCTCTTCTCTCACCTTGCACTCGATGAATTCCATGATGTCCGGGTGGTCCACGTTCAGGATCACCATCTTCGCCGCGCGCCGCGTCTTCCCGCCGCTCTTGATCACCCCCGCGAACGCGTCAAATCCCTTCATGAAGCTCACCGGTCCCGACGCAATTCCCCCGCCCGATAGCGCTTCCTTGCTCCCGCGCAACGCCGAGAAATTCGTGCCTGTTCCCGAGCCCCACTTGAACAGCATCCCCTCGGTCCGCGTCAATCCCATGATCGATTCCATGTCGTCGTGCACGGAATTGATGAAGCACGCCGAGCACTGCGGCTTCGCCTGCACGCCCACGTTGAACCACACCGGCGAATTGAAGCTCATCTTCTGCTCGACCAGCAGGTGCGTCAGTTCGTCCCGGAACGCGTCGCGCGACGCCGTGTCCGCAAAATACCCGCCTTGTTCGCCCCACCGCACCACCGTCTTCACCACACGGCCGATCAGTTGCCGCACCGAGCTTTCCCGCTCCGGGCTCCCAACCTTCCCGTGGAAATATTTGCTGGCCACGATGTTCGTCGCCGTCTGCGACCAGCCCTTCGGCACCTCGACGTCTTCCTGCTTGAAGATCGTCACGCCCTTCTCGTTGCCGATCAGCGCCGTGCGCTTCTCCCATTCCACGTTGTCGAACGGGGCAGTTCTTCCGTCGGTGAAGTAACGCTCAAACCTCAAGCCGCTCTTCGCGCCTGCGTTCTTCGTCGCGCTCGCCGTTTCCATCGCTTTGCCATTTAATGCTGGCTTCACCGTTGCCATCCAAGTTCCTCCCCGCTGCAGGTTCCCGTGTCTCAGCGGGGAACCTCTCTATTTTACTCCCTTGTTCGACAGGGCGTCGCGCGCCACTCCCGTGGTCGCGTCACTGAATTTCAGGTTTCGTGGAAGACGCTGTCTGGGAAAAACATAAAAAAGCGAATGCGCTGCCCGGTGCCGGTGTTTTCCACACGGCCGAACAGCTCACCCCGCGCCTTACCGAACTGCGCGGAGCTTTCTCTTCGCGCTCGTTTTTTTACGGTGATCCCGGGCTGGTTGCGTGGGCAAGGTGCCGGACCAGGGCATGATCCCCGACTCTGGTCCGTCTGGCGCTTCCACGTCCCCCGAATCTGGATGTGCAGTATTCTCCCGCGCGCGCTTGCTGTCAAGAGAAAATCGCAAAATCTGGATAACTTTTTCTTTATATGTCTATATCTTGTGGTGAGGTTTCCTAGGCGGCTTTCTCATTTTCTTCTTCTGCCGCCACTTTCTTTTCTCTAAACTCTTTCCGTGCAACTCTCTATGCGATCTCTTCGTTTTCTTCTCCTCGCTCTCTGTTTCACTGTGGCTCCGTTCCCTTCTCTCGCGCAATCTCCTGCGCTGGCGTCTCCGCCGTCGTCTTTCGCTGAAAAAATTCCTCTCCACGGCATCCACAACGCCGCAAAAGTCTCCGACCGGCTTTTTCGCGGCGCGCAGCCCGCACTTTCTGCTCTTCCGCAGCTCCAGACTCTCGGCATCACCACCATCGTTGACCTTCGCCTCGAATCACCGCACACCCGCGAAAACGAACGCCACCGCGCGGAATCTCTCGGTCTGCGTTTTGTGCACATCCCCGTCGGTGGCTTCTCCACTCCTTCTTCCGCACAGCTCGCGCAATTCTTCTCGCTCTTCCGCGAAACCCCGCCGCAAAAAATCTTTGTCCATTGCGAATATGGCGAAGCCCGCACCGGCGTCTTCATCGCCTCCTATCGCATCGCCTTTCAGCACTGGACCGCCGAGCAAGCCCTTGCGGAAATGCGCGCCTTTGGCTTCCACAGCCACTGGCATCCCGCCATGATCACTTTCGTCCGCGAACTCCCCGCTCGCCTGCAATCCGATCCCACGCTCAAAGCCGCTCTCTCTGCGCCGTAGCCGCCCGTCGCTCGCACGACCCGCCAAAGCTCCTCGCCCCTTACCCTGTCCCACCCAGTACTTTCGTACTCTTCTCCTCATGACTCCTGCTTCATATCCTTCTCCTCGCCCTTCCTCTACCATTTCTCTGGTGGCATTGGGTCAGAGTTTCCGCAGCATGGAGAGGATCGATTTGCAAGTTGGCCGTTATCAAGTTCTCGAGTCGATTGGCTCCGGCGCACACAGCCGCGTCGTTCGCGGCTACGATCCCCTGATCGACCGCCCGGTGGCCATCAAGCTCTTTTCCCCCGAGCTCGCCCGCGGCGATGCCCGCGCGCGTTTCCTTCGCGAAGCCCGCGTGGTTGGCAAGCTCTCTCATCCCTTCATCGTCACGCTGCATGACATGGGCATCGAGGAATCCACCTCCACGCCGTATCTCGTCATGGAGCTGGTCGAGGGGCAGCCGCTGGAAAAGCTGCTCAACAAGGGCAGCGTTCCTTTTCCCACCGCCTGCGCCTGGGTCGCGGAAGTTGCCGTTGCTCTGCACGTCGCGCATCGCCGCGGCGTCATCCATGGCGACGTCAAGCCCGCCAACATTCTCATCACCGAAGATTCCCGCACCAAGCTCACGGACTTCGGCATGGCCCGCCTCGCCAGCCACGACAAAATGGATACCTCGCTTTTCGGCACGCCCGCTTATTGGTGCCCGGAACAGATCATCGGCCGCGCTCAGGATGCGCGCTCCGACATTTTTTCCCTGGGCGTGGTGCTCTACGAAGCGCTCACCGGAGTTTCTCCGTTTGCCGGCGAATCCCTCCAGGCCGTCTGCAACCATGTGCTTTCGTCCTCGCCGCAGCCGCCCTCGCACAGCAATCCTTCGATTCCCACTTCGGTGGACGCCATCGTCGCCGCCTGCCTAGCCAAGGATCCCAACCAGCGCATCGCCTCCGCCCAAGACCTCGCCGAGCAGCTCTACCCCCTCGCTCGCCGCAAGGTCCAGCCGCAATCCATCGCCCCCCAGCCCACGCTGCGCAACCGCGCCGCCCGCTTCCTCCGCTCCGCGTAACCTCCTCCCGCATCGCTCTTCGCCTTTGTGGCACAGTCACTCCTGACTGTGCTCCTGGGTTTCTCTTTGAGTGCCACAGCCATTCCTGGCTGTGCTCTTGGGTTCCTCTTCTTTATTTCTTTACTTCCTTCTTTCCTTCTTCTGACCTCTAACCTCTGAATTCTGACCTCCGCCTTCTGCCTCCTTGACACTATTGTTTACCTGATCAACGATCCGGATCGATCAACTCCCCATGACCAAATCCGCTATCAAACTCCCAGCCCCGGTCTTCGACGACCCTAAACACCACATCCGCCTCTACCAGGGCAATTGCCTCGAACTCCTCGCCCTCATCCCTGAATCCTCCGTCGACCTCGTCTTCGCCGACCCGCCTTACTTCCTCTCCAACGGCGGCATCACCTGCCACGCCGGGCGCATGGTCAGCGTCAACAAAGGCGATTGGGACAAGTCCAAGGGCCCGGATGCCAATCACGAGTTCAACCGCGCCTGGCTCGCCGCCTGCCAGCGCGTCCTCAAACCCAACGGCTCCATCTGGGTCAGCGGCACCGCCCACGTCATCCACTCCGTCGGCTTCGCCATGCAGCAGCTCGGTTTCAAGCTCCTCAACGACATCTCCTGGGTCAAGCCCAACCCGCCTCCCAATCTCTCTTGCCGCTATTTCACCCACGCCACCGAAACCCTCATCTGGGCCGCGCGCGACAAAAAGTCCCGCCACACCTTCAACTACAAGCTCATGAAGGAAACCAATCGCGGCAAGCAGATGAAATCCGTCTGGGAAATCAAGCCCCCCGAGCCTTGGGAAAAGCGCTTCGGCAAGCATCCCACGCAAAAACCCGTCGCCCTCCTTGAACGCATCCTCCTCGCCTCCTCCAACGAAGGCGACCTCGTCCTCGACCCCTTCTCTGGCTCCGGCACCACCGCCGTGGCCGCCTTACACACGCGTCGCACCGCAGTTGGATTAGAACTTTCTTACGAATACCTCACTCTCACCGTGCAACGCCTCTCCTCCGAGCTAGTGCGTGTCGCACTTTCTCTCACCACTATTCACTTTTCTCTTGATCTGGTTTCCGATCCTGTGGATCGATCCAAATGCGCTCACTCAAGCGCTGTCATTCCGAGCGCAGCGAGGAATCTCTCTTACCCAGCAATGGCTGTCCGACCCCCCGTTTGCGAGGGCGGCGCTTTTTCGCAGATGTCCACGCAACTCCAACTCGTTCAGCAGGAGTGCCGCTTCCACTTCATCGGCCGCCACAATCGCGCCGTTATTTTCTCCGTCCTCGCCGACTCCCTCGACGAGGCCTGCCAAAAATTCCGCGCCCACGGCCATTCCGATTCCGACGCCCTCTTCATCATCAAAACAGAAACCCAAATATTCCTCGCCTGATTCCGCCAAATCCCCCCGCCCGTCATTTCGAGCGAAGCGAGAAATCTCTCTTGGCTGTAGTCCCTTCTCTCCGCATGCGTCCCGTGATCTAATTCGGGCATGGACCTTGCCCTGCCCACCGCAGGTCTCGATCGCTACAAGAGCGCCTCCCAACGTGCACGCGTTTCCACCGAGCCATGGGGTGAAGCGAATCTTTATTGCCCCGCCTGCGACTCACCAAGAATAAGCTCTCTGCCCACGGGAACACATGTAGTTGATTTCAGTTGTCCGTCTTGTGCCAGTCGCTATCAGCTAAAAAGCAGTGCGAGCAAGTTCGGGAGCCGAGTGATCGATGGTGCTTACGCGGCGATGCATCGCGCCATCTTGAGCGATCAAACTCCAAATCTGTTTTTTCTTCACTATAAACTCCCGCAGCTAACGGTCGAGAGTGTTTTACTGATTCCTCGCTTTGCGTTCTCTTTGTCATGCGTGGAGAAACGCAACGCACTCTCATCAACTGCCAGGCGGGCTGGATACGTCGGTTGCTATTTTGTCTTGGACCGTATTCCGCCGGACGCCCGAATTCCGATTGTAGAAAACGCTCGCCCCATCAGCTCGTCTCAAGTTCGCAAGGCATATAACAGAATTCGTTCACTCGAAAAACTAAGCGTAGAAAAACGTGGATGGACCCTCGACGTTCTCAACGCCATCCATTCGCTCAAAAAGAAGGAATTCTCACTTGTGGATGCCTATACGCTCGAACCAGAACTTTCCGAACTGCATCCCGCCAATCGTCACGTCCGCCCCAAAATCCGACAGCAACTCCAAGTCCTCCGCAACTTCGGCCTCCTCGAATTCCTCGGCGGCGGCTCTTACCGCCTCCGGTAATTCCGAAGGTAGTACAAAGGCGGGTGGCTCACAGATAATCACTTGAAGCAAGTCGAGGGTGCCGCACCCTTTGCCTTTGCTTCATAAAGGGTGCGGGTTTTGACTTTTCTGTCCTCTGCCCAACCTTCACACCGTCACAATCCCCAATCGCGGAAACGCCACTCGATACATCCCCTCATCCAGCGTCAGCAATGTGTATCCCCGCACAGCCGCGTGCGCTCCAATCAGAAAATCCGCCAGGATGCGCCGCCTGCTCTTCCTCAGAAGAGCCGCTACTTTGGCCAACGCAGATGCACTTCTCCCAAGCGCGTGATAGCCGCCACGAACGGGGGCTCCATGCGGCTCGCCATACGAACCATTTTGGGTAGAGCTCTCTCCAGAGCCGCGGCCATCTCTTCTCCCGAAAGGTTTCCTGATGCAAACACAAATTCCTTCACGCTGCATTCGGCCAGCGCTTTCTTCTCCAGAATGTTGTAGCGAATTCGCTTGTCCGCCGTTAGCAGCGCCCATTTTTTCTGGCCAACTTTCGGCAGCCAAACTTGGTCGGGTGTGCCGCGAGGGAAATGATCCAGATGGCGTTCGCGCTTCACGCCGATCCGCGAAAGAACGCCGAGTATCGCCTTCGCATTGCAAAGATTTTCATCCAAATACAGGACGAAGTCTTCAGGCGGCCATGAGGAATGGCCGCTCCCAGCGGATCGCTTCCTCGATTTGTCCCGGCGCGCACCCATACTCTTCAGCGAGGTCCGTCACGGATTCACGGGCGTTAAAACGTGAGGCGATTATAGCAGTGGAAATACCGGTTCCGGAGATTACCGGCTTTCCAAACCCGACGAATGGGTTGATCTCGATGGTTTTCGGCTCTTTTTCCTTCGGCTCCATCACGAACGGAAAAAACTTGAGCCTTCCCGTCGGGCTTGCTTCCACTCTTTCCAAAAACATTCTGTAAAAATCAAAACCCATCTGTTGTTGCGGTCGCGAGACATTGATGATCTCGCCCATCATCTCAACAAACAGGTCCTTTCGATCAGTCAGAAAGGCCTGTGTGATCAGCGGGTGAGGCTTGCCCAGCTTTTCGCTCACCTGCACCAATGCTGTGCGCACCCTCGGCAACTTCAGGTCGTACAGTTTCCTCATTCCCGCGAGCGCGTGGCATTCCAGCAGATTCAAAAAAGAAAGACGCACGGGGTCCGCTTGTACCGGCACAACCACCGGCGGCATACGCTTGAACCCTGTCAGCCAGTACCGCAAAGTGTTGTACGGCAGCTTCAGATAGGCGGCGGCCTCGGACACGCCGTATGCGGCTTCCTCATACAACTCGATGTCTTTGAATCGGGCGCTCATCTCCTGCTATCTCCCGCCTCCCGGTGCTATTTTATACCACGTTGCGCTAGAAGAACGTCACTCTTCTGGATGAATTGCCACCAAGCAACCGGTCGTCCCCCACCGTTAGTGCTATTCACTCCCGCGGGTGCCTCGGACTCAAACTTTTAGATGAATTTGGATGCCGCATCCTCGTCTGGCGCCTGCCCCGACCTGGTCGGGCAGGGTGGGTCTTGGGTTTCTCCCCTTCCCTCTTCACCTCCGCGCAACCAACCAGCGCCATAACGTGAACAACCCACCCGCGAGAAACAACGCCCCAAATATGTCCTGGTTATGGCGAGCTAGCCACTCCGGGAGATAAATATCGAAATTGGCTCCCCGTTCCGCCGTGTAGCGCGCAGCCAGGTCCGTCAACGGACAACGGAAATGATTCATCGCCAAGACCGTGCACTCGGCCAGTATCAATGCGCTGAGGCCGGCGGCCCAACGGAAATGCCGTCGCAAGCCCGCAATCGGCAAGGCCACGATGCAACCGGCGAAAAACAGCCAGATGGCTGTGTGTAGGAGTTTGATCCAGACGAGGATAGTCGCCCCCTTTGCGCAGGTTCCATTCTAAGTTCTTTAGAGTTGGTAGGTAGGATGATTTGCGACCCGGGTGGCCCAGACTCAAACGTTTAGATGAAGTTGGGTGCCCCATCCTCGGTTTGTGAGGGTGGGTCTTGGGGTTTCTTCCCTCTGCGTACTCCGCGTCTCTGCGATGTCCTGAAGTTTCCGTTTCCTGATCGCTGATAACTGTCCCCCTCGCCGGGTGCCCCAGGTTCGCTTTCCTACCTGGGTCTTGGGGTTTCCACTACCGAGCTCGTACCAGTTTCGCCTCTAGTACCTCAACAATATCTATTGACACTTGGTAAATAGTGCGGTATAATGTTTTGTGAATACTCGCCACCAACCCGCCTGCATCCCGCAGATACCCCGCATGCTCACCCTTTCTACCAACAGTGCGCATCGATATCAAAACAAAGGCTTTATAAATCAAAAAGGTGAATTTCTAAGCCCTCTGTTTTCACACACTTGCGCACACTCGCGCCCGCAACCCCTTTGTTTTGACATGCTTCACAAAAACACCCGGGGGGAGGGGGATACCACTTCGCCAACAGTGCCTTCCCCAATCGGAACGGATGGCCGGAGGAGTGCCGCCGGATTATTCGTAGCGGAGGGCTTCGACGGGGTCGAGCTTGGCGGCTTTCATGGCGGGCCAGACGCCAAAGATCAGGCCGATGCTCACGCTGACCGTGATTCCCGCCGCGATGGCCCACAGCGGCACCACGCCCGGCCAGTCCAGGGTCACACGGATCAGCAGCACCAGCGCAAACACCAGCACCAGAGCAATCAGACCGCCCATGCCGGTGAGGGTCATGGCCTCCAGGAGGAATTGCCAGGTAATGTCCTGACGCTTGGCGCCAACGGCCTTGCGCAAGCCGATTTCGCGGGTGCGCTCGGTGACGCTGACCAGCATGATGTTCATAACACCCACGCCGCCGATCAACAGTCCAATGGCGCTGAGCACAATCATGGCCAGGTACACCATCATCATGATGTTGTGAAACTCGGAAACTTCTTGCTCCGCGGTGGCGATGGAAAAATTATCTTTTCCGCCGAAGGGAACGTTTCGGCGCCGCTCGAGGACTTCGCGGATCTGGTCCACGGCGTTATCCAGCATCTTGGGATACGCCTGCGCGCGCATCTGGATTTCGTCCGCGTCCGGATAAGTCTTCTTGAAGGTGCTGTAGGGGATGAGAACGCGGCGGTCCTCGTCGCCCATGCCGAAGCCGCCCTTGGGCTTTTCGACCACGCCAACGACCTGGAAAGGAGAGCCGTCGATCATCACGTCCTTGCCGATGGGATGCCCCTCGGGGAACAAGACGGGAGCGACGTTCTCCCCCAGCATCACCACTTTCTCTCTGTGGAGATCGTCGCCTTCGCTGATGAAGCGCCCTTCGAGCGTGGCGGCGTTGGCGTAAACTTCGCCGAAGTTGGGTTGCACGCCGCGGAAATCGATGGCGGTGACGTCGCCGGCCTTGGTGCGCACGATGTGGTTGTGGCTCCAATTGGTCTGAATAAAAACGGTCACGCTCTTTACGGCGGGGCAGCGCTCCTGAATGGCTATGGCATCTTCGATGGTGAGCGGCTTGCGCTGCTGCTCCTCGAGAGGTGGAGGGCCGCCATGGCGTCCCTGGTCCCATTTGGTGATGAAGGCCGTGTCTGCCCCGTATTGATTGATGTCTTCCTGGATTTTCTGATCGAAGCCGGTGAGCAGAGCGGCCACCAACATGATCACGCTGACGCCCAGGACCACACCGAAAACGGTGAGGGCGCTGCGCAACTTGTGGGAGCGCAAAGTGTCCAGCGCTTGTTTCAGGTTTTCGCCGTAGGCCTGTGCCATGGGTTACCTCAGCCTTCCGAGCGCAGCGCTTCGATGGGGTCCAGCTTGGCCGCGCGCATGGCCGGAAAAATCCCAAAGAAAAGACCCACCGCCGTGGATAAACACAAAGAAATGATGACGGCGCTGATCGGCGTCTCCATGGGGAACGAGAAAACATTCTTGACGAAAAAGACGATGGCATACGCGGCGACGATGCCGATGAGGCCGCCGGTGGCGGCGAGGACCGCGGATTCGGTCATGAATTGCAGCAAAATGTGCTTTTTCCTGGCGCCCAGCGAGCGCCGCAAACCGATTTCCCGGGTGCGTTCGGTGACGCTGGCAAGCATGATGTTCATGATGACGATGCCGCCGACCACGAGGAAAATGCTGACCAGGGCCATGGCCACGAAAGCGATGTTCTTGGTGAGGTCATGCCACAATTGCATGATGGAATCGGAGCCAAGAATGCCGAAATTATCGGGAGCGTCATAGGGCAAATGGCGCCAGGCGCGGAAGAGCATGCGCGCTTCGTCCTCGCTGGCTTCCATGAGTTCCTGGCTGGGCGCCTGCACGAAAATGGTCAGCCAATCCTGGTTGGTGTGCCAGCCTTTGCGCCAGGCGCTGAGCGGCATGATCATGTAGTTGTCCTGCGACTGCCCGAAAGCGCTGCCCAGCGCTTCGGCAACTCCAATCACTTCGTACGTGTGCGTCTGAACGCGAACAGTCTTGCCGATAGGATCCAGATTGGGGAAGAACTTGGTGGCCAGGTCCGGTCCGATGAACACGACCTCCGAATGGTGTTCCTCATCCGCTGGGGTGATGAAGCGTCCTTGGGCGACGTTGAGGTTGCGGACTTCGGCAAAGTTCGGAGTGGTACCCATCATTTGGACGTTTTCCATGTTCAGATTGCCGCTTTGCACCATGACGTTGTGGTCTTCCTCAGCAGCCACAGCGGAGGCGAGCTTCATACTGTCGCGGAGGCGCACATAGTCGTCGTAGGTGATCAGCGGACGCTTCTGTGCTTTGATCATTGCATCCTGACTGGTAATGATGCCGAAGCGGTCGACGATAAAAACGTTCGCGCCGAGATTGGCAACGCGATCGGCCACGTACAGGTTGAGGCCAGCGATGACGCTCATAACGGCAACGAGGGTGGTAACGGCGAGAATCACACCCAAGAGCGTGAGGAAGCTGCGGAGCTTGTGGGCACGCAGGGCGCTCAAGGCCAATTTCAGGGTTTCGCTGAAGGTAACGAAGGCCGCTCGCAGACCCCTGGCGCGGTCTTTGGACACCACGGCGCCCCCCGCAATAGGCGGGACACGCGTTAACCCATTAGTCGGGGCTACAGCCAAAGTAAGCTCCTCATCTCATAAGGATACGCAGGAGGGCGGTGAATCGTTCCTAAGCCACTCCATTTAGACGCTACGGAAGCAACTTTTATTTCACGCAAACTGCGTATAATCTCGATGCGATTCTATTTTACTCGCTTGCGCGCCGAGGGAGAAACAGAAGCGGCAGTCTGGGGACCAGGATGCTGGCTTATCTATGAGGTACAGACCATCCAAGGGGTTCCGATGGCTACGATGGGGTTCACTGACCGGGGGACTCGTGTTGTATGGGAGCCTGGTTCTGGGACTGGCGTGTGCCGGCCAGAATTCCCCCCCAACAGCGTCCGAGCCTAAGGAAAGCGAGCTGTTCCAGCGGGTCGTGGCCAACCAGAAGCGCACCGATCAGGAACTGGATCTTTTCGAGCGGATTGAGCGCATGGAAATCCGCAGGACGGGGAGCGATGCCAACCCCGCGGAAGTAAAAGTCTGGCGGGTTTTTCCCGCCGAGGTGGCCAACGACAGGATTCCTCTTTCGGCGGAAGGCAAACCCATCAACGCGGAAAGCTACCGCGCAGAGTTGCAGAAGCTCGAGAAGCTGTTGGTCTGGGCTACCGAGCAGGGACCGGGACAAGAGGAAGCGCTGGCGAAAATGGCGCGCAAACGGAAAGAGCGAAACGACCTGATTGAAGCCACACACGCCGCGTTTATTTTCACTTTGCTGGGACACGAAATGCGGGGCGACCGCAGCCTGGCGAAATACAGCATGGTGCCAAACCCGAAATACAAACCAACTTCACGGAACGCCACGCTGTTCACGAAAGTCAGGGGGTTCATCTGGATCGATGTGGAGTCCGCGGAGTTGGCCAAGGTGGAGGGCGAGGTAAGCCAGGACATTTCTCTCTCACTATTCCTGGCCAAGGTTTATAAGGGCAGCCACTTCATGCAGGAACGCTACGAGATGGCGCCGGGCGTTTGGCTGCCGACCTTCCAGCAATATGATTTCGACGGGAGAAAATTCCTGCTGCCGTTTTCCGTCCACGAACGAACACTTTTCACGAATTACCGGCGGGTGGGGCCGCCGAAGGACGCACTGGAGGTGGTGCGTGGCGAATTGGGCAAGGGAGCCGGTGAGGCGGCGGGACCTTGAAACATTAAGCGATAGAATGGGTTAGATAGTACTAGTGCCGTCCCAACTCTTTGGGCCAAATGACGGTCCAAGTATCTGACGCGAACACGGGGAGAGCATTCTCGAAGGGATTTGCTGGAACAAGTTGGAACGGCACTAGTTCTATCCCGGCCGGTCTGGAGGATCCATGATCCGCTGGCTTCTCACCCTGGTTCTGCTGCTGGTCAGCTTGGCGCTGCCGAACGCGGCACAAACGAATGATGCGAATTCGTCCGGAAAGAGCCCGAGCAATGCGGCCGGGCCGGAATCCGCGAGTAGTCCGGCCCCAAGCGCCCCGAAAAAAGTGTGGACGAACGACAACCTCTCCGAAGCAAGCAAGAAGATATCGGTCGTGGGCAACAAAAGCGATCAAAAATATCCGCTCACCAAAACGGCGGATCCAGCGACGGTCGAGAAAATCCGCAAGGAACTGATAAAACTCCAGGGGCAAGTGGATGATATTAAGAAGCAATTGGCGATTTACAAGGAATTTCAGGAGGGGGAGGCGGTTTCCACGAGCGGGTACCAGGTCGACAAGGGATACGGCCGGATTCCCGTGGAGCAGCAGATGGTGATGTTGGAAAAAAAGAAGAAGGATTTGGAATCGCAGATTGATGAGCAGCTCGACGAGGCGAGGAAAAAAGGGATCGACCCGGGGCAGTTGCGTTAGACGGAGCGAGACGATGAAGCACAGAAGTGTGAGTCTCGGTTTTTTCCTAGTGGCGTTGGCTGTTGTTTGTTCCGCGCAAACGCAGGACACGACGAATAAGGACTCGAGTGGCGCCAAGCCCGCTACTCCTGCCGACAAGACTGCGCCGAAGCAGGATGCTCAAGCGACGCCGGAGAAAAAGAAGCCCAAGAAGGTTTGGACAAACGATGAGGTCAAGGCCTTGCCCGGCGAGGTTTCCGTTGTGGGGCAGCCGCACCAAGGAGTGGAGTACAGCCGGGAAATGGAAGAGCAATCGTCATCCGACGAGGGCGATGGGCAGAAAAGTCAGATCGACAATTACCGCCAACAAATCGGCGAGCTCCACAACCAGATCGATGCTGCGGACCAGCGCATCGCACAACTGAAAAACTTCAAGGGGGAGAATAGCAGCCCGACGGGTGGAATCAATCCGAACCAGGGCTACAACATGGTGCCCGTGGAGGAACAAATCAAGCAACTGGAAGCGAAAAAGAAAAAGCTCCAGGGGCAAATCGACGACCTGGAAAACGAAGCACGAAAGAATGGGATCGATCCAGGCAAGCTTCGCTAGCGGAACAATTCCGGGGCATCACAAAGTACATTCGATCATTGAGATAGATAATCCCTTCGGGTTGCGCGAGGCACACAGCGGCTGCCTCGGCCGGAGAGGTGAGAAAGTCCCATAGCTTTCGGAGAAGTGCGATTAGGTCTTGGAGCGAAATCCGGGATGAGGCGTGCCGGGCATCAACTCACCGCTGGCACGGGAGAGGCGCCGCTCGCAAGTGTCCCATTCGCCCTCAAGACACTGCAATTTGCGGCAGTCGAACTCGCAGAGCGCAAAGTCTTCCGGCACTTCGCGAATCCACTGGTCTTTCAACCACTGCCAGACTCGCGTGAGAGTAACGAATTTTCTGCGACGGGCTTGCGTCATAAGTCATCCTGAACGAGGAACTACAACAGGTGGGGATTCTAACCCAAGGGACTCCAATTGGACAGAAGTACTTCTCCCTGGAAATGGTCGCCTCTAGGTAAGCCCCGGTATGGAATTTTTTCGAGCTGCGCAAGAAAAACCTCAGCTTCCTGCAAGCCAAGGCACGGATTCACCTGTTCGCAGTGGCAGGTTTCAGCTCGGGCACACGCCGCTCAAGGAAAGGGTGTGCGAGGAGAAAGCGGGGCTAGACTGGAGGCATCGAAAAAGGAGTTAAGCAGGAATGAAACGCAAGTTGCTCGCGGTGGTCATCGCTACTTTCGCGATGGTGTGGGCGGGCGGATCACATGCTCAAACACCAAAGAAGAGCGGAGCGACACTGACGGGGATCGTGGTGGGACAAAATGGCAAGTCGGTCGAGCATGCGGCGGTGGTCTGTCAATCGTCGGGGGGCAGCTCTCCACGAGTGATCTACACAGACGCGAATGGAAGGTTTACCATCACGGGGCTGAGGCAAGACAACTACGACTTGAGGGCCTCGGCGAATGGATTTTACTCGGACTGGGAGAGAAACATTGTTGTGCGGAATGGGCAGACCAGGGAGGTCACGGTGAAGCTCGTGAACAAGGATGTGACTCCTTGACAGTAGTATCCTGGGGAAGCAGTAGACATGGGGAAAGGCGCGAAGTACTAGTCGAGAGACGGGCAAATTCCTCGTAACTGATAGTCAATATAAGTCCTTTATTGTGTTGTATATAAATTGATGCAAGTACACTTGAACTGAATCCGCATGGTACTAAGCCGTGGGTACCCGCCAATTGAGGCTGGCGGCCCATTGAGCGATGAAAAGGCCCCTCCTAGCATGAATTATGACGGGTTGGGGGCCGCGCGGGGACAGCGGTCCCGCAAGGGGCCGTGTGCGAGCTACCCAACCCGCCAGTAATGCCCTGCCGACGATCTGCCCTGAAGTGCAGTTTTAAAATCCGATACGATACTCTGGCACGTTCATTGCATCCATCATGATGGAATGCGGCAAAGATGGGTTCTGGCGCTGTGGGCGGCACTGGAGTGACGCAAAGCGAGGACAGGTGCAGGGATTAGCAGGCAGATGGTTGTTAGGGTGGCTTATCTTGATGGCTGTTCCTTTGGGCGCAAGCCACCCGGCGGGCGGGTATCCCGCGTCTTCATTGCAGCCAGCCACGATTCGTGCGTTCGAGAATTATGTGGCGGCGACGGAAGCGCGTTCTGGGAAAAGTCTGGCGCAAGCGGATTTTTTCTGGGTTGACGAGCTGGCAAAACAAAAAAAAAAGGAAGCGTACGAAAGATTGAAAAGTGGAAAGGTGGAGCTCCGGCACGTGAGCGGGGAGGAAGCTGGGGGGAGTAGCGCGATCCCCGGAGGAATGATCCACGACTGGCAGGGGATGGTCTTCATACCCGGCGCGAAATTGGATGAGGTATTGAAGCTATTACAGGACTATGACCACCACGCGACGTATTACGCGCCGGATGTGGAGAGAGCCAAAATCGAGGCGCACGACGGCGATCATTTTCGCGTATTCATGAGGTTTCGCCGGAAAAAGATCGTCACCGTAGTGCTGAATACGGAACAGGAGATCACCTACGACCGCGATTCGCCGACACGGGCGCACAGCAGGAGTTCGGCAATCCGCATCGCAGAAGTGGAAAATGCGGGAACGCCGCAAGAGAAGGAGAAGCCGCCGGGTAATGACAGCGGTTTTATGTGGCGGTTGGAGACGTGGTGGCGGCTGGAGGAACGGGATGGCGGGGTGTATGTGCAGAATGAGGCGGTGAGTTTGACGCGCGACATTCCAGCCGTGCTGGCCTGGATGATCGAGCCGTTCATCACCAGTATTCCCAAGGAGACACTCGAGTTCACGCTGAAGGCGACACGAGAGGGCGTGCTGAACAGGGGAAAAAGCTAATCTTTTTTCTCGCCTTCTTGTGGTTCCCGGATGGCGATGAGGATCACTCCCTTGGCGGTGAGAAGAGGATGCAACCAGCTACGGGATTGGCCCGAATCGCTGGGGACAAGCAGGACGCGATCCGCCCAGCTTGCAGCGAGATGGTAGGAATCGTACACGCTGTAGGAATAGAAGAGACCATCACCTTCAGAGATTTGATAACGCCTGCCGCCCGTGCGAAGAAAATCAAAAGCTCGCCAGAGTCCAAGTTTGTAGATAAAAAGCTTGAAGAGGCGGACGGACCAAGAACCCTGGCCAAAGCGATTGGAGTCCGCGATAACAACTACCTTGCGCGCAACTCGCAGCATTTCGCGGACGACGGCCGAGGGATTGGGAACGTGGTGAAGTGTCGCAAATTCGCAGACGGCATCAAAAGTGTTGTCCGGAAAAGGTAGAGCCTCCCCGCCAGCCCGCAGGACAGCGGCGCCCGAGATATTGCCGGAAGCACGACCTTGCTGAAGAAGCGCAGCGACAGGTTCGACGCCACATACAAAGACACCCGGCAGGGCGTTCCGGAAGTCGCGAAGGCCGCGGCCCGTGGCGGCCCCCACATCCAGAACACTTTGAACATTGAGGAGCCGGAGGGTGCAGTGGACAAAGTCCCGGGAGAAAGCATCGGCGGCGCCTTCGTGGGCGTGCATCGTTTCGTAACTCGACGCGGTGTCCGAGTAATACCGGCGCTGGATTGCAACGTCGCGACGAACGGAGGTATGCGGTGCGTTGGACATGGTTACTTCATTCAATTACAAAAAGAGAAACGAGACGCCCTTTCCTGGAATCCCCTAGCTGCCGGGACCCTGAGAAGCGCCGGCAATGTTTACGGAGTTCTTCAGAAGCGGGTGCTCGAGTAGCGCCTGCGTTTTCTCGTAGACTTCCTTGGAATCCACGCGTAGACAAAGCATCACCGTGCCCTCAATCTGGAATATGGGAAGTTCGCGGGAGAGCCACTCCCAGAATCGCGTGGGCCCCTCGGAAGTAGTGTAGTCGTGGCGCAAGATGACGCCCCCCGGTTTGACCACCGAAAAAGCTTGAAAAGCTTCCGCGGCAAGCCCCGGCATGAGGCCGCAGGCATCGCAGAAGACGAGCTCGGCAGAAGCGCGATAAGGCCGGTAATCCCAAGCCTCCACGCTGGCGAAGACCTGTTTGATTCTGGATTTGGCCGGTTGATCCCAGTAGAAAAAGCCGACTTCGTTTTTGCCGGGAATCGGCGGCAAATCGAGAGTGATAATCTCGCCGCCAGGCGGAAGATGCAGGGCAATGTTCAGCGCCGTGCGCCCTTCCGCGGTGCCCAATTCGACCACGCGTTTCGCCTTGAGGTGCTCCACTAGCTTCGTGAGGACGATCAGTTCTTGTGGAAGCACGCCGAGATTGCGGGGAAAAGGAAAGAGCAGTTCGGGTGAGCGGGTACAATCCATTCCCGGGAAGAGGTCATCGATTTTTCTCGAGGGAATTTTGAGATCATTCCGCCAAGGCAATCGCTGCCACAGATGGGGCAGACCAAATCCGGAATACAAATGATAGGAGTGGGAGACAAAGCTGAGGGCAGCGGAAGGGCCATCGCGCAACAGGACGCGGAGCGAATTCAAGTTGAGGGAAGAGAGAGCCCGGGCAACGCGCTTGACCGAGGAAGGGTAAGAAGCGAGGTGGTCCAGGGAGTGGTCTTTGGTGAGATTGGCCATGGCTCAGAAAAAGAATACCTGAATTGTCCGCAGTGGTACACAGGACTGGGGAGTTCAAATCGAGCAGAATTACTTTGACCAGAACTTCATCGCTCGCGGGCCACACGGGAAAGGACCGCGTCGGGTCTAGTCAATGGGTCGAACGCATTCGTGCCGTCTCTTTAAGAAAACTCAGCGTTTTCGTAGTGTTTGTCTCCCAACTGAGCAGTTGGGCAACCCGGGCGGCGGTTTCACCCAATTCTTGCTGAAGAGACTTGTCCTGGAAGAGGCGTCTAAGGAGCGTGGCAAGTTCCTCTGGGTTTTCCGGCTGGCGCAAGATCAGGCCAGTCCTGCCATCTTCGATCATCTCGCTGGCCCCGGCCCGAGCGCTGGCAATGACGGGCAAGGCGCAGGCCATCGCCTCAAGAATCGGCAAGCCAAAAGCATCTTCCAGGGAAGGGCCGACATACGCATCGGCGGAGGCGTAAACAGAAAGAACATCGGGAGTGGGTGGCAGAAAGTGGACACGGTCCAGTGTCCCGCTTTCTTGCAAGAGGGAATTGTAGAGGGAAGGGTCGTCGCGGCCAACTACGAGAAGGCGCAAGGGAAGATCCTGGTCCAACTGCATAGCACGGAGAAGCTGGTCGAGGCCTTTTTTTTTCCAGTCATTGCCAATCAGGAGCAAGACGAACTCCGAGTCAGAGTGACCGAGGGAGTTACGGGCGGAAGAGCGGCGCGAGAGGCGCGCGGCAGGATTAAATCTGGCAGTGTCCACAGCATTTGGGATGACGGCCACGTCTGCGCGGTCAAAATGTGTCCTCAACTGGTCAGCAACCATGCGGGAGACAGCAGCGAGGCGTACTCGAGAATCGCGATAGATTCTGCGCTCCAGAAACATAATCAGACCGTAGTAGAGCTTTCTGTGAAGCGTGCGGGGCCAGGCGGAAAGAGGCAGACGGCTCAAACGCAACTCCGAGCGCACGCGCTGATAAAATTCGTGAAACACGATGTGAACGATGATCGCATCGGCGTCAAAACAGTTGATACCAGGCGAATAAGTGAGGTCCGGCCGAAGATGCGGGTTGCTCGAGTCCCGCCACCGGCGGACACGATTCGCAAAAAACCACCAGACAAATTTAAAAAGATGGGGCCCTGGAAAGTCGGAAACTTTGTGCCAGAAGATACGGCCCCCCGAATCTTTGGCAGTATTGGCGGAAAGGCCCTTCAGATCCCCGACGCGTTGCGAATAGAGTTGAATTTCCCAACCGTGCTGGGAGGCAAGGCGTTCAATTTGTTCAACGATGCAAAGTTCGGTTCCGTGGCTCCGGTCCAGAAAGGGAGATACGACCGCGAGTCGCAACTTAACTGGTCCTTGAAGCATAGGCAGAACCAGCAGTTGGAGAGTTCGAGTGGAGATCGAAGGCGAGACTTGGCAGACGAAAGAGAATCCCGAGGGAAAGCCAGAGAAGCGAATTGAGAATAAAGTCTTGAAAAGGGGCGAGGCCCGCGAAGGTATAAGGAAACAGGAGCAGTAAGGCATACCAAAAGATGACGAAAGCAAGTGGGAACCAGACCGTACCTTTGAGTTTGCGGACCACCCTCCAAGCAGAAATCACAATTCCAGACGCCATGACGAGCCAAAGAAACAGGCCAACGATGCCGAGTTCCACGACGATAGACCCATAGCCGCTCTCCACAGCGAAGCCTGTGAGGGGCACGTGGAAGATGCGGGCCACGTACTGGGTACCTAGCGAGGTTGTGCCAATACCAAAGCCGTAGGGCCACCGCGGGCTGTCGAAGGCATACAGGAAATTCCGGATGGGATAGGTGCTCGTCCGCTCCACCACTTCGCTGCTGGGGCTGCTTGGAGAGAGAGTCTCCCAGTAAAAGGTGAAACGATTTGCGACTTCGGTTGGAAAAAGGAAGATCGCAATTCCCAAGGAGAGGACGACAATAAGCAGCGCGCGCTGAAAGGAACGCAGCACACGAACAAGTTGTCCGCGTTGCCACGGGCAGCCCCACAAGAAAGCAGCCACGCAGACAATGACACTCCCCAGGGTCCAAAGAAGAGTACCGCGGGAAGCGGCCATGGCGATCGCCACGGTGATGGCACCGAGACTAAGCAGTGTGAGAAGCCGGCCCTTGCGGGTCCGCAGAATGAGGTAGCTTCCATATCCAAAGGCAAACAGCCAGGCCGGAACAAGAAAAAAAGCAAAGCGGCCGGCACTCACAAATACAGAAGTTGGGCGGTAAACAAGCACGCCAGAGATGGGAGAGACGCGGTAATTCGTGCTGAGCTCCCGGATATCCTCGGCCATGATCGTGGGATTCAGAAAGGTATGGCCCAAAATCGATTGAGCAATACCAAGCAGAGCGACCACAAGGAAGAGTCCCAAGAGGTAGGGATAAAATTTCTGGAGATCGCCTTCCTTATCAATCAAGGCGTAGCCCACAAAAATCAGGGGGATGTAGTAGAAGTACAGCTTCATACCCAAAACGCCATAAACAAGACTGGTAGAGGCAGGATTAAAGACCTGGATGAGCCCAAACCAAAAGAAAAGAAGGAGTGGAAGGCGGAACGGCAGGGTGAAGGTTTGTACTTTCCTTTTGCGATAGGCGAGAAAGAACGACAGATAGACCATTCCCACAAGGATGTCTTTCCCAAAGTAGATGGCCATATTGTTGCCGAGGTATTTTCGGGCAAGATCTTCAAAGAAGAGCCATCCGAGGAAAACATAGAGGCCTGTCCGCCAGCGGCTAAGTATGGCGGTCAAGCTGACAGCGACGGCCGAGCCGAGAGCGATGTAAGCGAGACCAATGAGATCACCCGCCAAAACGTACTGAGCCAGTTTGTAAGCGAGATAAAAGAAGAGGAAGATCGCCACAGCAAGATAGAGTGGGTTCTTGCGAAACTGACCCGGCAGAACTTGGGAGGCCAGCCTCACGGCGCTGCCTCGAGCACGAGAATGTGATTATCGCCGAGAATGGATTCGCCGGAAAAAGCGGCGGCCAGCAAGCGCATGGTCCAGGCGACGGATTTGCGGCTAAGCTGATAACCGTGAGCGGGAAAAACGAGGTGCTGGCGAAGCCGGAGGCCAACGAGCGGGAGAAATTGCCGCTGCAGGAGATCGAAGAAGACGGGGGAGATGTGCGTGGGTTCCCCATGCTCATCCATGGTGCGGATTTTGCCGGCGAGAAAGAACTTGAAGCGCGCAGGCAGCGAATCCACGTTGGGCGTCGTCAGAACCGCCACGCCGGTGGGCGCGAGCAACCGCGCAATATTACGGAGAAACCCGATGGGGCTCTCCACGTGCTCGATAACTTCGATGGCGGTGACCAAACCGAATTGCCGAGGGCCCAAGAGAGACGCGAAATCGGGCTGGTTAAAATCGACGGTGACGTGGGGAAGCCCGGCCGCAAAACCATTTTTGGTGAGATCCGCAGCGAGAACGTCGCAACCCATCGCTGCCAATCGCGCAGCCATGGCGCCGGGTCCCGAACCAAGGTCCGCAGCCTTCAGTCCCGGTCGGACGAGCAGGGCGAGTACATTATTTCCGACGAAATCATGAAGACCGCTGTTGGTCGTTGTAGGAATCATCACGCGGTCCCGTCCGGCGCAAGACGTCTATAGATTTGGGCGTGTCCCTCTATCATACGACTCAAAGCGAAGAAATCGCGCACCCTTTGGTGAGCCGCGACGCCGAGGCGCTGGGAGGCAGCGGGATCATCGAGAAGTTGCACGATCTGACGAGCCAAGTCGGCGGAATCTGCGGTATTAAACGTGCGCCCGGCATCTCCCAGGACTTCGACAAAGGCGCCGAGATCGGAGGCCAGAATGGGGATTCCACGAAGCATGTTTTCAGCAATGACCATACCAAAAACTTCGCCGCCGAGAGAGGGAACGACCAGAAGATCGGCTGTGGCGAGGAGATCGGCGATTTGAGAGTCGGGGAGCCGCCCGAGAAAGCACACCTGAGTGGCGAGCTTCCACTCCTCCGCGAGCTTCTCAAGAGCGGCGCGTTCGGGGCCGTCGCCGACGACCTTCAGTTCGAACGGGCGATTCTGCTGCTGCAGCAGGCGCGCTGCTTCCAGGAGCAGAAGAAGTCCTTTGGTAGTCACAATGCGGCCCAGAAAAACGAGCACTAGGACCGGATGGGCAGCTTGGAGCCGCACAATCGGGGGCGACAACGCGAGACCATGGGGAACGGTTTCGGTTCGGGGCAATTGAAGCATACCGGCCAGCCATTTGGTCGGCGTGATATTCGCGGCGACATGCTGGCAAAGGAACCGCCGAAAGAAGGTGAGCAGCCAGAGGCGAAAGGACGCAAAAGGTCTAGGTGTAGGCGCGCAGGCGAGGCAATGTGTGTAGCGTTCCGCCATGAAATGACCGGGGCAGGGAATGTTCTCAGGCTCCTGGAATAACTGCCCGGTGGGACAAATGGTCTGAAAACCGTGGTGCTCCACGACAACCGGTTTTCGCAATAGGAGGCCAAGCAAGATGGGAAATATGGCGGCGCCGGCCACGTGAATCACATCCGCGGAGCGAATGAGTTTGCGAAGAGAATGGAAATTGGGCTGACGCACCACCGGGAAAGGAAGCGAGGAATCGTCGAAAGAGCCGGGTGGAGTCCGGGTCACGAGAGTAAGCTCAAATTCGCCCTGCGAGCCGCAGCTATAGCGCGGGGACAATCCCCTGGCAAGAGACATGACCACGGTTTCCACGCCACCAATGCTCGGCGCAAAAAAACGGGAATAGAGCAGGAGCTTCACGATCAACTCTTCTTGAGGGCAGGGCGTCCGAGGACATTGCGAACGCCATGCGCGGAGGGCGACAGCATCAAGAAGCCCTCCCGCCAGAGGTTGGCTTCCGGCGATGGGCGATCTCAATGGCGCCCAACCAACTATCCAGGCAATCCGCCATGGTCCACGATTCCATTTGGCGGCGCACGCCGGCTTTCAACTGATCAAGAAGAGCTGGATCGGAGAGCACTCTCCTAAGAATGGCGGCAAGGGCATCGATATCGGCGCAGGGATAGGAGTAGCCGCTCTGACCTTCGTGAATCATGTCCCGGCGGCCGAGCGCGGCATCGCTCAGAATAACGGGAATTCCAGAGAACATGGCTTCCGGCACGACGAGCGGGCATGGATCGTAATCCGAGCAGAGTACAAAAAGGTCGGCGGCTTTGTAAAAGCCGGGAAGCTGCGAGACGTTGACGAAACCCAGCAGACGGACGCGTTCTTGCAGGTTTAAGTGGCGCGTCTCATCTTCCAATTCCTTGCGCAGGGCGCCGTCGCCCGCGAAGACAAGATACGCGGCAGCGACGCTGGCTTTGGCAAACGCGCGCAAAAGGTCGAGAGGGCGTTTCCACGGCTGCAGTTTGCCGCAATAGAACACTACCGGCGCATGCGAAGGCACATTCCAGGAAGCGCGAATGGCGAGGGGATTCGATTTTTCGGCGCGTGCGATCCAAGCATCCTTGTCAGCACCGGAACGAATGACCATGATGCGCTCCTGGGGCATGCCCAGCCGGGTGGCCAACTGAGCACCCGCGGGCGAACCGGCCATCAAGACGTCCACACTGCGGTAGACACTGCCGAGGATGAAGGGCTTAATGGGTCTTTTCCAACGCGCCTGATCGCGAGACTGCAGAACAGTGGAATCGGAAGAGATCACCACGGGGATGCCGCAGCTTTTTGCAGCCAGGACGGCTTGCCAGAAGGCGGCGCACATGTAGCCGGTATAGATCACCACGGCGTCATAGGAACCGCCACGGATGAGCGACCAGAGTCTGGAGTTCCAAAGTCCAAAGAGAGAGCCGAAGTTTCGTAAATTGGAGTTATTTGAAACTTCGACCCACGGGTAACCATCGAGAAGGGGCTCATCCCACTGGACGTCAACGCCAAATTCAGGATCGCGACTGCGCTCGGCTCCCTGGAGACTGCAGTAGGCAACCAGGATTTCCACGCGAGGATCTTGTGCCAGATGCCGGAAGAGGGGGGAAGCGTAGGGAACAACATGAGAACACAGAATCAGCACTTTGAGGCGACGCAGGGAGACGGCGCGGCGAGGAAGATCCGACCGAGGCGAAGGAGTGGCAACCATGGTTTGAAGGTCAAGTATAGCGGGTTTCGGAGCAGACGCGGGTGTGCTAGACTGGCGTGGTTTGGACTCCTAGCGCCTGGCAGGCCGTTGATTCAGGGGTAGCTACCGGCGGGTCAATAAGGTACCGTTGACACTCGGCTCGCAGGTTTCCGCAGGACGAATCCCCGCGACTGGGTGTGCCGCGAGAGGGGCCCGCGGCCAAGCCAAAAATCGCCTGGCCTGAACACGGCCACAAGTCACAAAAAGAGGAATTGTCATGTCTGGCCATTCAAAGTGGGCGACAATCAAGCACAAGAAGGCGGCCACCGACGCAAAGCGCGGCCGCATTTTCACGCGACTAATCCGCGAAATCACCATCGCCGCGCGCATTGGGGGCGGCGACCCCAATACCAACCCACGCTTACGCACAGCAATTCTGGCCGCAAAGAACGAAAACATGCCCAACGAAAATATCGAACGGGCGGTACTGCGCGGCACAGGCCAACTGGAAGGCGAGCAGTTTGAAGAAGTGACGTTCGAGGGGTACGGTCCCGGCGGGGTGGGGATGCTGATTCAGGTCGTCACCAGCAATCGCAACCGAATCGTTGGCGAGTTCCGCCACCTGATCAGCAAGAATGGCGGAAACATGGCAGAGGCTGGAGCTGTGGGCTGGATGTTCCATCGCAAAGGCGAGATTAACATTCCCAAGGAAGCGGCGAGCGAAGATAAGCTTCTGGACATTGTTCTGGAAGCAGGCGCCGAGGATATGAAAGACGAGGGGTCGGCGTGGTACATCGTGACGCCGCCAGAATCACTGGAGGCCGTGAAAGAAGCACTGGCGAAGGCCGGGATTAGGCCTGCTTCCGCGGAGTTGGGTATGGTGCCGCAGAACTACATCAAGCTAACCGGGCAGCAGGCGTCGCAGATGTTGCGGCTGGTGGAAGCCTTGGAAGAACACGACGACGTGCAGCACGTGTACGCCAACTTCGATATCGACGAATCGGAGATTCAGGCGGCCGTTGGCGCAAACTAAACAACGATTTTCAGCAACGGCCATCGGGCGATACTCGATGGCCGTTTTGCTTTGAGGACTGCGTTGCCGCGAGAATGTGGTGGAAGAGGGTTGGGGTTCGCCGTAGACTAACAAAAATGGGTGAGAAACCGATTAAAGACGGGAAGGCTGGAATGTTTCGTGTGCTGGGAGTAGATCCGGCGTCGGCGGGACCCACGGGCTACGGCATCGTCGAGAGCGACGGGAAGACCTGCCGGGTGCTGCACTACGGAGCGCTGCGCGTGGCGGCAAAACGCCAGAAGGCCTCAAGGGGAGCGGCGCTGCAGGATGTGCACAGGCTGCTTTGTGATTTGCTGGAGGAATTTGCGCCACAAGCGATGGCAGTGGAATCGGTGTTTACCGCATTGAATATGAGGACAGCGCTGCGGCTGGCGGAAGTGCGCGGCGTGGTGCTGCTGGCGGCCGAGGAACACGGCGTGGAGGTATTCAGTTACGCGCCTCGCGAAGTGAAGGCGTGCGTTGCGGGGCACGGCCAAGCCGACAAAAAGCAGATGCAAGCCATGGTACAAGCCTTACTGGCAATGAAGGAAACGCCGGAACCATCGGACGCGGCGGACGCATTGGCCGTAGCGCTGTGTCATATTCAGGCGGAGCAGTTGCAGCGGCGGTTCGGCGTACAATGCGCGGTATCCGGTGAACGAAAAATCAATCCGCTGGGTGCGATGGCGGGCCGCGCAACAGGCCGCCGCGCCGCCGGCATCCTGACAAACCAATGAGCTTCCATCTCCGCCGCGTGGTGATTTTCTGGTTGGGGCTATGCCTGTGGGCAGCAGCTATGCCCGCTGTGGCTGCGCCGGCGGGCAGTGTCTTCACGTACCGGCGGGTGTTCAAGTCCAGCGTGCCAGAGTTCATCGAGATCAAGATTCCGGAGAGCTCCGCGAATGCCAGCTATGAAATCCGCCAGTTGGACGAAGATGCGGGGTCAACTCCATTTGAGGTTGGCGCGGGACTGCGCGCGAAGATATTCGAGCTGGCCGGGCAGTTGAACCACTTCAAGGGGCTGGATTTGGATGTACACCGGAAGATCGCATACCTGGGAGAAAAGACCTTTCGCTGGGAGGCGCCGGGCGAATCGTACGAAGTAAAGTTCAATTACACGCTCAACACACAGGCGACACATTTGCTGCAGATTTGCGAGGGGCTGGCGCGCCAACAAGAATTGATCGACTTGCTGAAGAGGCGCATGAAGTATGACCGGCTTGGCGTGAACGACGCCCTGCTGCAATTCGAGAACGACATGATGAAGGGAGTTCTTCCGGAGCCCCAGCGAGCGCTGCCACTGCTGGACCAGATTGCGGGGGACTCGCGGTTCGTGGAAATCGCGCGACAGCGGGCGCGAGCGCTGGCGGAACGGGTGAGGCACCCAAATTGATTGGGAGATTTACCCCGTAGGCGTGAGCGCCCCCTCGCTATAAATAATGGAAGATATTGAGAAAACTACAAGAAATGGTAGCCATGGTCATCGGCAATGGTTTTTGTTGTAATTAATCCTTTATTTTCAACAACTAAGAGTGGCGCAACAATGGAGATGAAGTTGCATCTTTTTTGCCTATACGTTAGGGTTTTGGTTGACCCGAAGTGTGGTGGTTTGAGGAAATCCCAGAAATTTAAGAGATCTGGCCGGAAGTGCTTGTACCCAGAAATCCAGGAGGATCGAATGTTGAAAGCACGGGGACTATTTTTCCCCTCGTTTATGATTCTTGCAATGCTCTGCGCCGTCGCGCTCACGGGGAGTATCGCGATGGGGCAGACCCAGACTACAGGCGCGGTCGTTGGGACAGTGCTTGACCCGTCCGGGGCCGCCGTGACCGGAGCAGCGGTTCAACTGCTCGACAAGGAACGTGGCGGGACTCTAGATAGCGTTACGGACGATACCGGAAGTTTCCGGTTTACCTTGCTCCTTCCGGGACAGTACCAAGTCACGACCGCAGCGAAAGGCTTTCGCAAGGCGATCACTCCTGTAACCGTGACCCTCGGTCAGTCGCAGAGCCTGGAAATTAAGCTGGAACTCGGCACGGCTGCGGAAACGATCGAAGTGACCTCCGAGACAGGGCCGCTCGTTCAAACCGACAATGCCAACGTCAACGTGAATCTGACAGAGACCCAGGTATCCGAAATACCGAATCCCGGCAACGACTTGAGTTACATCGCCCAAATCTCTCCGGGAACGACCATGAACACCCAGGGCGGTTATGGAAACTTTTCGGCGTTCGGCATGTCCGCCACGTCGAACCTTTTCACGCTCAACGGCATGGACGACAATGACCCGTTCCTGAACTTGAACAACTCGGGTGCTACCAACCTGTTGCTGGGGCAGAACGAGATTGCGGAAGCCACGGTGGTGGCCAACGGCTATACCGGGCAGTATGGAACACTGGCGGGTTCGAACATCAACTATATTACCAAGTCCGGCTCGAACAACTTTCACGGAAACGCGATTTACGAGTGGAACGGCCGGGCGATGAACGCCAACGACTGGTTCCGCAACGAGGATGGTGACCCGCGCAGTTTCGATAATGCGAACCAGTGGGCCGGATCCTTCGGCGGGCGCATTAAGAAGGATAAACTGTTCTTCTTCATCAACACTGAAGGATTGCGCGTCGTTCTACCTACTAGCAACAACACCATCATTCCCAGCCCGACGTTCGAAACAGCGACGATAGCAAACCTGACGTTGTTGGGGTTGACCAACTCCATCCCGTTCTACAACAAGATTTTCAGTCTTTACAACGGTGCGTCCGGCGCCGCCACCGCGCAACCTGGCAACGGTGCGGGCGACCCCCTGGGATGCAGCGGTTGGACAGGTCCCGATGGCTTGGGCACAACCGTGCCGTGCGCGCTTTATTTCCGCTCGAGCGCCGGCAACCTGACGCATGAATGGCAGTTTGCGGGCCGCGTCGACTGGAATATCAGCGAGAAAAATCGCGCCTATATGCGCATCCAGTATGACAACGGCGTTCAGGCAACGTACACAGATGGCATCAATTCGGCCTTCAATGCGGTCAGCACGCAGCCGGAGTGGCAAGGCCAATTAGTGGATTCCTACAGCGTAAGCCCAACACTCACGAACCAATTCGTTCTGTCCGGGCAGTGGTATACCGCTATATTTTCGAATGCCAACATCAGCAGCACCCTGTCGACGTTCCCCACAACCTTGGCGTTAGGGGATGGCACGTTCACAAACTTGGGCGGGGAAGACTATATCTGGCCGCAGGGCCGCAACGTGACGCAGTATCAGATCAGCGATGACGTTACGAAGACCATTGGACGGCACACTGTGAAGTTCGGCGTGAAATTCCGCCGCAATGACGTCAGCGATCACGACTACGGCTATTATTCCAGCGGTTATCTGCTACCACTCAATGTGGACGCCTTCTACAACGGCGGAACAGACCCCGCGACTCCCCCAAGCGCTGGGAACTTTACTGAGTTGTACTATGCCTACCCGTCATCTCTGGATACACCGATGGCTACTTGGAGCATAGGGGGTTACGGCGAGGATGATTGGAAGATCCGTCCAAACTTCACGGTCACGCTGGCGTTGCGGGCGGAGCACCAATCCAATCCGGTGTGCCAGAACAACTGCTTTGCGCGCTTAACCGGGCCGTTCAGTTCCATCAATACCAGCCCGGCCACCCCTTACAACCAAATCATTGACACGAACGTGCACCAGGCCTTGCTGGCGTTCGACAACATTCTCTGGCAGCCGCGTATTGGCTTTGCCTGGCAAGTGCGGGGCGGGGCGCATACGACCGTGGTCCGCGGAGGCGGAGGCATTTTCTACGATGCATTCCCGGCCACCGTGGTCGACAACTTTTCCCAGAATCCGCCCATTTACAATTTCTTCGTCTCTTATCTGGATAACCTGGCACCGACGGAGACGACCAACGTCTTTGCGGATGCGAATGCTTCCAATGCCGCATTCGTCAGCGGGTTCAAGAGCGGCCAGAACGTCACGCAGATCGAAGCAATCGATGCATTTTTTACACCTCCGGCCATTACCGGTTCCGAAAAGCACACTTACGCCCCGCAGTACCAGAAGTGGAACCTCGAGGTGCAGCAGCAAATTGCTGCGAATACGTTCCTCGACGTGAACTATGTGGGGAATCATGGGTATCATGAGTTGATTGTGAACGAAGCCGTGAACGCCTATGGCTTCGGAAGTCTACCGGCAACCGTGCCCGATTCGAGCTTCGGCCCTGTGACGACACTCATGAGCGCTGGAGTTTCCAATTACAACGGTCTGACGGTCTCTGCTACTCAGCGTTGGGGTAAGGGAAGCCTGATTCAGATGAACTATACCTGGAGCCATGCGTTTGACGATGTCTCCAATGGCGGGGAGCTCGGTTTCACCGGCAACAGCAGCCTCCACCCGCAGGACCCGTATAACGTCCACGCGGCCTATGGACCTTCGGACTATGACGTGAGGCACGGCTTCAATCTGAACTATGTCTGGCAGGTTCCGATCCGGTGGGCTATGCGCGGACATGGATGGAACCGCCTGGTGGATGGCTGGCAGCTCGCCGGCGCTGTGTTTGTCCGGAGCGGCTTGCCTTACTCCGTGACCGACAATGAATTGGCCTCGTCGCTCGGTAGCCAAAACTATGCCGGGACCATTTACGCCATTCCCACGGTACCGCTGTCGTCGATACCGCGGAATAGTTGTGGCAAGGCGGCTGCGGGCACGGGCGCCACAAAGTGCCTGTTGACAGCAGACTTCGAGACCCCGTCCACGCAAGCGCAATTCGGTCCCGCGGGATTACGCAATGCTTTCCGCGGACCAGGTTATACCGACTTCGACTTGAACCTGACCAAGTTCACGCACATCACGGAATCCATGGAACTGGGCTTGGGATTGCAATTCTATAACCTGTTCAACCACGCGAACTTCACGCTTCCGGTGTCTGACGTTTCCAATGGCCAGTTTGGCACCATCCAAAACGACGTGTGCGCACCCACGAGCATTCTGGGTTCGTTCCTTGGTGGCAACTGTTCGCCGCGGCTGATTCAGCTTAAGGCTCAACTGCGGTTCTAACTTCTTACTCTCAAATAGAACAAAAAGGGCGCCCCAGAAAAGCGGGGCGCCCTTTTTGTTTCTCCTGCACAAGGGTTTGGCGCGCCCGGAACGGTTCCGGTCAGAGGAACCTTTTTGTCCGCGCTAGCCTGGATTTCTCACAAGATACAACTTTAATGCTATTCAAGCTGCGCTTCACCTTGTCATCTTGAGGGGCGCGTCGTTTGCGCCCCGAAAGATCTCAACTGACACCCCGTGCGCAATTTTGATTGAGGTCCTTCGGCGATCCTCATCGGATCGCCTCAGGATGACCACGGCTTGCTGAACTTGGACATCGGATGAATCGTACTTTGTGAGAAATCCGCGCTAGAGGCTCGCAGGCGGGGTTAGATGCTGGAGCTACTGCGGTTTGGATTCCGGGGGAGTAGGTTGGTTGCGCTTGGCGACTTCCTGGGCGACTTGCTCGCGCATCTGGACGGCGCGTAATCCCGCAGGGCTGTCGGGATCCAGTCTGATGTAGGCGTCGAGATCGCTGAGCAAGGCTGTGTCGTTTTTTTGCCGCATATGGATGTTGGCAAGCAGACGATAGACGATGGGAGTACTCGGGGCGAGCGTCCTGGCCCGCTCGGCTGATATCAACGCCAAATCGAGACGATCGCGGTGGAGATCCAGCTTGCCAAGTTCGTAGAAACCCATCCAGAAGTTGGGATTCAGCTCGACGCCGCGCCGAATCGCTTTCTCCCCTGCGTCAACGTCTCCTTTTTCGACCAAAAGAGTTCCCAAGCCGACATCGGCATCGCCGTAGGTATCCTGGCTCACTTCGATGGACTTGCGGAAGCTCTCTTGCGCTTCGTCCCCTTTCCCCATAGTGAGATAGGCCATGGCGATTTCGCGATAGGCCTCGTAATAGCCAGGCGCCGCGGCCACCGCGTGCTGAAAGTCCTTTAGTCCAGCCTCCGGGTTCTTGTCCACGTAAAGTTTCTTTTCCCCGGACGCAACGAGATTCCGGGCGGCCTCCGGCATTGACAATTCATGGGCTGAAACGGACGGCCCCGCCGGGGCCGCTGAAAATTTCTTAACGGCCCGTTTCAAGTAAACGGTCATGCCCCGGTCGGAAGCAAAGCTCAGGTCGAGATGAATCTCTGCCTTCTCAAAACCATTCGCCTCAAACGTCAGAATGTAGGGGCCGCGCTCTAAACCACGAAATGAGAACCCACCGGATTCCGTAGTGGTGGCCTGCCCAATAAGGTTGCCACCGCCATCGCAGAGGCGAACCATCGCTTGTTCAACACCCTGATTGTTCTCTTCCGTGAGTACGATGCCGATGATGGTTGCAGTGTTGTGTGCGAACTGGGACACAGCCCTCGACGGCGTGATCAACACGAGCAGCAAAATGCAAATTCGGTAGCGGAGCCGGGCCATAGCACACTCCATCCGGCAATCCGGAATTATAACACTTAGTATCGGCGCGCCTTCTGGGTGTTTTCACCGTCTTGGCAATTCGCTCGAATTGGCCCAATTCTGCTTTGTCTTCCGCATCCAGAGCAGATGGTTCGAGCCAGTGGAAGCGCCACGGTACGAAAATGGACTCAGCGTACGGCGCCGATTGCTGGGGCAGCGGCGAGGCGGCACAGGGATTCCGTGTAGGGGGCGTGGGCCACGCCACGCTCCGTGAAAATGGCGCGAATGTAGCGGCTGGGCGTGACATCGAAGGCGGGGTGGGCCGCGGGAACATCGGGCGCGATCCTCACTCCCTGAATGTGCGTGACCTCGGCGGCGGAGCGCTCCTCGATGGGGATATGCTCGCCATCGGGTATCGAAAGATCAAAGGTGGAAATAGGCGCGGCAATGTAGAAGGGCACGTTGTTCTCTTTGGCCAGCACGGCAATCTGATAGGTGCCGATCTTGTTGGCGGTGTCGCCGTTGGCAGCGATGCGGTCCGCTCCGGTAACAACGGCGCCGACCTTGCCGGTCTTCAGGAAGTGGCCGACCATGTTGTCCGTGATGAGGGTGAGGGGAATGCCGCCGCGGTGCAGTTCCCAGGCGGTGAGCCGCGCGCCCTGCAAATAGGGGCGCGTCTCCGGCACCAGCACATGCAGCTTGTGGCCCTGCTGGAAGGCGACGCGAATGACCCCGAGCGCGGTGCCAATTCCTCCCGTGGCCAGAGCGCCCGCGTTGCATTGCGTCATCACTTGCCCTTCCTTGGGCATGAACTCCGCGCCGAAACGCCCTATGGCTTCGTCGGTGGCCTTTTTTTCGAGGTGCACTTCCCGGGCTTCGGCAACGAGGGCGCTGCGTATTTCGGAAAGAGTGGCGGAGGAAGCCAGCAATTCCGCGAAGCGGGCTTTCATGCGTTGCAGGGCCCAAAAGAGATCGACAGCGGTGGGACGCGTTTCCGCCAGTTCCCGGGAAATCTCCGCAAATTCCGCTTTCAATTCATCCATGGAAGTGGCGCGCGAGTGGAGCACGCCGAGGGCAACGCCCATCGCCGCAGCGACACCGATGGCCGGCGCGCCGCGAATCACCATTTCGCGAATGGCTTTGGCGACCTCGCGGTAGTTCGTATAGGTGTAATAGATCTCCTCGGCGGGAAGGCGGCGCTGGTCCAGCATGACCACGCCACGGTCGGTCCACTCGATGGGCTGCGCTACGTACATTCTCCGGTGTTTCCTTTCCAGTGGAATTGTAACGAAGGCGAATGGCGAAATGAACCGATCACTGGCCTGCCGGGATGCGGGTGAAGCCGTGCGTACTTAGGAGCGAGGCAACGGCAATGAGCGAGTTGTATCCGAGATGCATCAGGAAGCTGGCAAACACGCTGCCGGTGCGGGCGCGGACGAGCGTGAAGAGAATGCCAACCAGGATGAGCATGGAGACAAGGCTCCAGGTCCATCCCAACTGGGCGCCGTGCATCAGGCCGAATAAGACGCCAGTCAGAACTATGCTGCTAAAGATTCCGCTTCGCAGCGCCGGCGCGTCCTGGATGCCGAAGAGACGCAAGAGGGCGGAGATCAATCGCACGAAGAGCGGATAAAGATAGCCGCGGAAGAGCGTCTCTTCCACCAGCGGCGCCACGAGCACGGCCATGGCAACGAAAAGCATCGCGGTCTGCCGATGCTTAAACAGCTCTTCCATGGGGATGTTTTCCGGCTGCTTCGCACGAGCGTTAAGAAGGGCGACAAAGAGAGACAATCCCGAGCCAGCAATGAAATAGACGAACGGGTTTCTCGGGTGCTCACGGTTGGGTGACTTGATCTTGCGCCAGCCGAGACATTGCCAGAAGGGGCGACCTTGCAAGAGCGCCAAGGTAACGTAAAGAAAGAAAAAGATAATGGCGTACCAGATCAGCATGCTGCCGATCAGAATTTGCGGCTTGGAGAAAAAATATTGCTGAAGCTGTGCTTGGGACATTCGTTGGCGGGGAGCATAGATGGCCAAGAGGGTCAGGTTCACGACGGCGAGGCTGCCAATCGCAAAAATAGTGAAGACGAGGAAATGCAGCCACGACCAGGTGATTTGCAAGTCTTCCGGGTATTGAGGTGAAGAAGAAGGCAGTTCCGGGACGGGAGATGGCGTGGCCAACATAAGGGGATCGCCCGCTAAGGGTTCCGACGATTGAGCGGGTTGGCCGGCCGGCGAAGGCGAATCGCTGCTGGGGGAAGGTTCTGGTCGTGCGGAGGGGGAATCGTCAAAAGGATTCATGTTTTCGAGGGTTTCTCCGAAGTGGGCCAACCGGAAGCCAGCGCGGCAGCCACCAGCGGCAAGAGGAGTTCATGGTGGCCCGTGATGGCGAATCCCCTGGAACGCCTGCCTTTCTGTCCGCTAACGGGAGCGGTGGGGCGCCTCACCACATTTTGGACCGGCCGGTAATGCTGGATGAAGTCAAAATTCGCCGTGGTGATGGGGTGGAGGGGCACGCCCAGATTGCGCACCACGGAAACCGCTTTCAGGAAAATCTCCGGGAGGAGCACCGCAGAGCCCCAATTGAGAAACACACCGCCAGCATCCATCTCCCGCACCAGGGCGCAAAACAACCGGAAATCGGAGAAGGTTGCGGCCCCAAGCGTGGCTCCTTCCGCGGCGGGGTGCATGTGCGGGATGTCCGTGCCGATGGCCAGATGAATGGTGACGGGGATTCTGCGCCGGTAGGCTGCGATCAGAACGCTGGACTCCGGATGCTTCGGCGAGACGATGCCGCTGGTCAAGTATTGTCCGGCAGCTTCGCCGTAGCCAATGTGGATGCGGTAGGCCAGCTTGGCGATTTCGTTGATATAGGAGCCGGTTTCTTCGGCCATGCCGAACTGCCCCTCGCCAAGGGCGGCTTCGACATCTTCGGAAGTATTGCCGGCCATGGCGATTTCGAAATCATGGATCAAGGCGGCGCCATTCATGGCGATGCCGGAAATGAACCCGCGGCGCATGAGGTCGACGAGAACCGGGCCGAGGCCAACTTTGATGACGTGGCCGCCGAGACCCCAGAGAATGGCTCGTTTCTGTTCACGCGCGCGATGAATGGCAGCGAGCAGGTCGCGCAAATCCTGGGCGGCGAGAATGCGTGGCAAGGAGTCGAGGAACTTCGTGAGGGAAGCGTTGCGACCCACCGCATGTGCAAAATCGCCGACATTGACCTTGCTTTTGCGGGAGGCCAACGGGTAGGTGCGCACACCGCCAAACGTCAGAGGCTGAATGGAATAGATGCTCATGCGATTGTCATCACTCTACGAGGAAGACCGCGGAGGCGCAAGTGGGAGATGCAGTGGCCTGTGGCTGTCATGCTCCGGCCTCTTTGCGCTCGGCGATAGCGCTGCCGTTTGAGGAGCCGCTCAACCCCAATGAACGCGCGAGAGCCTGGCCGGTATAGGACTTCTTCACGCGGGCGACTTGTTCGGGAGTGCCTTGCGCCACGATCCGCCCGCCACCCTGGCCGCCTTCAGGACCCAGATCGATGACCCAGTCCGCCTGCTTGATAACGTCCAGGTTGTGCTCGATGATCAAAACGGTGTTGCCGAGCTCCACGAGCCGCTGGAGGACATCCAGGAGTTTGCGCACGTCATCGAAATGCAGGCCGGTGGTGGGCTCATCGAGAATGTAGACGGTTCGGCCGGTCTGGCGTTTGGAGAGTTCGCGGGCCAGCTTGATGCGCTGGGCTTCGCCGCCGGAAAGCGTGGTGGCCGATTGACCGAGTTGCACGTAGCCAAGACCCACCTCGACCATGGTGGAGAGCTTCTGCTGAATCTGAGGAATGTTTTCGAGGAGCTTCAGCGCATCGCTGGCCGGCAGATTCAGAACATCGTTGATGCTGTGCCCCTTGTAGCGAACGGCTAGCGTTTCCGAATTGTAGCGGCGCCCGCGGCAAACTTCGCAGGTGACATATACGTCCGGCAGGAAATTCATTTCGATGCGGCGCAGGCCTTCGCCCTGGCAGGTTTCGCAGCGCCCGCCTTTCACGTTGAAGCTGAACCGTCCGGGGCGGTAACCGCGCTGGCGGGATTCGGGCAGCATGGCGAAAAGCTCGCGGATGGGGGTGAAGACGCCGGTGTAGGTGGCGGGATTCGAGCGCGGTGTGCGGCCAATGGGCGCCTGATCGATCTCGATGACTTTATCGATGTGTTCGATGCCGAGGAGCATGCGGTGCGCGCCGGGCGGCTCCATGGAACGGTAAAGCTTCTGCGCCAGGACGCGATAGAGAATGTCGTTGACCAGCGTGGATTTCCCAGAACCGGAAACGCCGGTGACAACGGTGAACAAGCCCAACGGAAAGGAGACATCGAAATCCTTCAAGTTGTTGGCGTGCGCCCCGAGCACCTGAATCATTTTCCCATTGGGCCTGCGGCGCTTCGTGGGAACGGGAATCTTCGCCGCACCGGTCAGATAGCGCCCCGTGAGCGAATCGCTGCAAGCGGAAATCTCCTCCGGCTTGCCTTTGGCGACCAGGTAGCCGCCGGCATTCCCCGCGCCGGGACCGAGATCGACGACGAAATCGGCTCGCCGGATGGTGTCTTCGTCGTGTTCGACCACCAGAACGGTATTGCCGAGATTGCGGAGTTGCTCGAGCGAATGCAGGAGGCGATTGTTATCGCGCGCGTGCAGGCCGATGGAAGGCTCGTCCAGGACGTAGAGGACGCCACGAAGGCGGGAACCGATCTGCGTCGCCAGACGAATGCGCTGGGCTTCGCCGCCGGAAAGAGTGGCGGCGGAGCGTTCCAAGCTGAGATAGCCGAGGCCGACGGCAAGCAGGAAGTCGATGCGCTCCGCAATTTCCGCCAGCGGCCTTCCCGCGACTTCCTTCTGGCGAGGGGTAAGCTGAGAGAGAATCTTGTCAACGGCGGGCCGCGCATCGCTCAGAGCCAGAGCGGTGAAGTCCGCTATGGACCACCCCGCCAGCTTCACCGCCAGCGATTCCGGGCGCAAACGCTTGCCGTGGCAGTCGGTACACTGCGTGGCGGACATGTACCGCGTCATCCACTCACGATAGGAATCGGAATTGGAATCCTCGAAATTGCGTTCGAGAAAGCGCAAGATGCCATGGAAGCGGAAGCCTTTTTCGTTGCTTTCGGAACGCGGCATCTTGGTTGTCCCGGTACGTTTGCCGTCAGACGGCGGATAACCATAGAGCAAGAGATTCTGTACGCGGGCAGGATACTTATCGAACGGCGTGTCCAGATGGAAGCCGTGCGCGTACGCAGCCAGCTCCAATGTGCGCTTCAGAATGGCGGAGCCGGAACCTGTTCCCAAGCCGCCATCGAAGAGGGGCCGTGTCCAATCCACAATGACTTTGGAGGGATCAAAATCGTATTTGGAGCCGAGGCCATTGCACGCGGAGCAGGCGCCGTAGGGCGAGTTGAAGCTGAACGAGCGTGGCTCGAGTTGCGGCACGGACAGTCCGCAATCCGGACAGGCCAGCCTTTCGGAGAAGACGTGCTCTTTCCCACCGACGACCGCAACTGTGACCAATCCTTGCGCCAGCTTCAGCGCCGTGGCAATGGACTGTTCAAGGCGTGAGGCGATGCCTTGTTTGACGAGCAGGCGGTCGATCACCACTTCGATGGTGTGGTTTTTGCGCTTGTCCAGCACCGGCGTTTCGTCCAGCGGAAGCAACTCTCCGTTGATGCGGACACGGACGAAGCCATCTTGGGCCAACTTCTCGAGTTCCTTGCGGTAAGCGCCCTTTCTCCCGCGCACGATCGGCGCCAGGATCATGATGCGATCGTCGGGTTTGCAGAGCTCTCCCTGCAGGATTACCTGAACAATCTGCTCGCTGGATTGCCGCGTGATGGGCTTGCCACAATTGGGGCAGTGGGGCACGCCCACGGAACTGTAAACGACGCGAAGATAGTCGTAAATCTCGGTGATGGTGCCGACGGTGGAACGCGGCGAGCGCGTGGTAGTTTTCTGCTCGATGGCGATGGAGGGAGAGAGGCCTTCGATCACGTCCACTTCGGGCCGCTCCATCTGATCGAGGAACTGGCGCGCGTAGGCGGAAAGGGATTCGACGTAGCGGCGCTGGCCTTCCGCATAAATGGTGTCGAAGGCCAGCGAGGATTTGCCGGAACCCGAAAGCCCGGTGATGACCGTGAGGGTGTTTCGCGGGATTTCGATATTGATGTTCTTCAAGTTGTGCTGGCGCGCGCCGCGCACAACAAGTTTTGTGAGTCCCATAATCCGAAAGTGCTCCCCCACAGGAGATGCCGGCGCCCAGTGGGTAGACTGGGCCCAGCATAATCATTCACCATAGCAATTCGCGCGCGTGGGGGTCAAGGCCGGGTGGCGGGAGTGGGCAAAGATGAGGAGAAAAGCTGGCGGAAAATTTTTCCCGATGGCGCTTTAGAGTAAATTTTTCCTCGCGGGTAGTGCATTTTTACTCGCCTCGCGACTTTAAGATACTGAAAACAATAATCTTATATTGGCGAGCTACATGCACCCGAGAACTCATGGGGGAGGCGAGCCGAGGATCCCTTTAGGGGATTGAGGGCTGGGCCGGTTCGTTCTTCCCCTCACTTCTGCCGTCCCGCGATTTTTTGCACTTCCTCTGGGCCGCACTCCCCCTCCAATTCATCCTATAGAACCTGGCCAAGCGGCAGAAGCATGTTTGCGCGGCAGGGCTAGCTGTGGAGTCTCAACAGGTTGTTCAGGTCTAAGCCAGAGCGGCTGATGGGTGGAGCGTTTCTGAGACTACCATGAGGACGATGCCAGTTGTAGTGATGAAGCCAGGAAGGCATTTGTGCGGTGC